>Ga0302319_10002406_pt1 | contig 40511 bp, 35 predicted proteins | sample Bog_T0_2_FD_203319 | JGI IMG/M metagenome (GOLD analysis project Ga0302319, IMG submission 203319) | Peat permafrost microbial communities from Stordalen Mire near Abisko, Sweden - Bog_T0_2 | ecosystem: Environmental > Terrestrial > Soil > Wetlands > Peat | place: Sweden: Abisko, Stordalen Mire... | reverse complement strand
GCGCGGCGGCGAGCGCGGTTTCGACGGCCTTGAGCCGCTGCACGAGCGAGTTCACTTCGCTGCGCGTCGGTAGATCGAACTGCTTGGCCCAGTGCTCGATGCTGGCCTGTTGCTCCTTGCGCCAGGCGCTGCTCGCGTTCACGAAGTCCGCGAGCGCCTGGCAGAACGTCTCACTGGATGCCGTGCGCGCGTAGGCCGTTTCGGCCGCCTCGATCCAGCGATCGTAAACCTCGCGCAGCGCGGCCGGATCGTGCGACGCCGGCGGCTTGCCGGCGAGATCGTGGGCGAAGCCATTGGCCGCCTCTTGGAGCGCATCCGACCAGAGACGCTGCAGGCGAGTTTGCGCTTCGTCCATGCCGCGCCAGGCATCGGCCAAGCGCTCGGCGCGCTGTTGATGCTCGCGCGTCGCCCCGAGCGCCGGCGCATAGGCTACCGAGGGCGCGCCGGCCGCGCCGAAGGGATCTCTGGCGGCGGAGCCGGGGTTCCACGGCATCCGAAAATTCGCGAACTGCTCGCGCAGGGCATCGGCAAAGCGGCGCGCGGCGTCGAGCGCCGCCGCCGACCGGTCCGCCTGTCCGGCTGCGCGCGGCACAGGGCCTCCGGTCCCTGCGCCGAAGCTGCCATTCGCGGCTTCCACGAAGCGGCGCGCCGCGTCCGCGAAGCCTTCGCCCGCGCTGATCCAGGGCGCGAAGCCGGGCTCGGAGGCTAGGCCGGGGCGCGATGCGACCGCGAACGCAGGGGTCATGAGCGCGGTGAACGCCCGCCAATGTCGCCAGGAATCATTTTCCATCACGCAGCCCTTTGAATGCAGCGCAAAAGCACTTTGAGCGTGCATGACGTCTTGTGGCAGATTGCGATAATGAGACGTAAAACATTGTTTTATAAAAGTATTAGGCGTTTACTGACATCAACAATAGACCCGGGTCCGACTCTTAAGTTGTGCAATGCGAAAGGTTGGACTAGGATATCTCAAGCGCAAGAACTCGAACAGCCATGCAGCAAGAACGCCTCATCCGCAAATACACGAACCGCCGACTCTACGACACGAGCGGCAGTCGCCACGTCACGCTCGATGACCTGCGCCAGCTCATCGTTTCCGGTGAAAAAATCAAGGTGGTCGACGACAAGTCGGGCGAGGACCTCACGCGCTCGGTGCTGCTGCAAATCATCTCTGAACAGGAACAATTCGGATCTCCCGTCTTGGGCGCGGAATTGCTCGAAATGATCATCCGCTTCTATGGCGGTCCGATGCAAGCGCTTCTCAGCCGCTATCTCGAACAGGCCTTCGTCACCATGTTGAAGCAACAGGAGGCGATGCAGCTAGAAATGGCCAAGGCCCTGCAAACTCCGTTCGCACCGCTCTCGGAGTTCGCGCGCAAGAACGTCGAAATGTGGGAGCAGATGCAGGCGGCCACGCGCGACGCGATTCTCGGCCGAACGGCGAACAAGGGCCGCGCCGCCGACGCGGCGACGAACACAGGCACGAACGGAAAACCAACAGGTAAGTAAGCCATCATGGACATTCGACACAAAACGATTGTGATCACGGGTGCGGGCCGCGGCATCGGCCGGGCGATTGCGCAGCAGCTCGCGGAGCGCGGCGCGGATCTCGCCCTGTTCGATCTCAACGAAGCGGATCTGGAGGAAACGCGCTCGCTGTGTGCGGCCGAATCCGTCCAAGCTCGCCAGTACAAGGTCAACGTCGCCGACGAGGCGGAGGTGAGCGGCGCAATGAGGCAGGTGAGCACCGATTTCGGCCGTCTCGATGGGCTCGTGAACAACGCGGGAATCGTGCGCGACGGCTTGCTCGTCAAGGTCAAGGACGGCGCCGTCGTCGGACGCATGTCGATGGAACAGTGGAACGCCGTGATCGCCGTGAACTTGAGCGGCGTGTTCCTGTGCGCCCGGGAGGCGGCTGCTCACATGATCGAATTCGGCAATGGCGGCGTGATCGTGAACATTTCGAGCATTTCGCGCGTCGGCAATGCGGGTCAAAGCAATTACAGCGCCGCGAAGTCCGGCGTCGAGTCGATGGCGGTCGTCTGGGCGAAGGAGTTGGCGCGCTACGGCATCCGCTGCGGTTCGGTGGCGCCCGGCTTCACCCACACCGAGATCCTCGCCGCCATGCGTCCGGAAGTCCTCGACAAGCTGACGGCGCCGGTACCGCTAAAGCGTCTGGGAAAGCCCGAAGAAATTGCCCATGCCGTGAAGTTCATATTCGAGAACGATTTCTTCACGGGGCGCTGCCTCGAGATCGACGGCGGTTTGCGGTTCTGAGTCGGCGTCGAACCCCAAGGCCCCGAGAATTCTCCGCGTCGCCGAGGTCACTCGCGTAACCGACGCGAAGAGCAGGTTGTCGGTTGGATGGGCGCGCCAGAGCCTGTGCGCACTATCCGGGTGCGGCAAGCCCAAATGCGCCATGACGAGTTGCTCGACGGCCTCGGCCTCGTATTCGAACACCGTCCGACAATGCTCGAGACCCATCTGACGATGGGCGAGCCAGTGCGTGATTTCGTGCACCAGTGCGAGCAATTCCTGTTCCGCCGTCAGGTCCGCGCGAACCGTGATCAAATCGGCGTGCACCCTCCCGTGAATCCAGTCGGGTAGCCGCGTGCGCACGAGGGCTGCGCCGGAGCGCACGAGATAGGCCTCGAGCGCATCGATGTACTGAAGGGTTACGGTCATGGTGGCCTCGCCTCAGATCGCCGGCAAGCGACTATCATGCGCCCCCCGCGGTGCGCCGTCGACCGCGCCGGGGCTCGTCTCTTGCAACGCAAACTTTTCGCAGCCGAACGCAGCCCGATGAGGTCTACAGTGTTCCATTTTGTTCATATATTTCAATTAATTATAAAATCGCCCTGTGACGACATCGATTTGACAGAATTCCTCTTGCGCTGCATACAAAATGCGCTATACTGCGGGCCGTACCGACTAACACCATCCGAGGCAACACCATGAGCGATTCAACTTTTGATCCCCAGGCGATTTTCGAAACCTACCGCAATGCGTTTGCGCCGGCCTTGAAGGCACAGCAGGAAGGCATCAAGGCAGTCGACAAGGTCGGCCGCTACCAGTACGCCGTCGCCGGCGATTACCTGGAATGGAGCCTTGCGCAGGCCAATGCCGCGCTCGGCGCGAAGACGCCGGCGGAGTTCGTCTCGAAGCAAGTCGAGCTGACGACGGCGCTCAGCGAGAAGCTGCGAGCCCGTGCGCAGGAATTCGTGGCACTCGCCACGGAAACCCAGAGCACCTTCTCGGACGTCGTGAGTGAGGCGACCTCGAAGGTCACCGATCTCGGCAAGAAAAAGACGGGCTGATGCCCACGGCGCGCTTCGGTGGGGCGACTTGCGCTCCGCCGAAGCCATCGCCGCCGTCAAGGCTGTTTGCGTCGCCATGCGACGACCCACCGCCGGACGCCCCGTATCAAGACGCCCTTTAGCCCGACGTCGCCGCAAAACCCGACGTCCCCACAACAAGAAGTGCCGCCCGTGGACCGAATCACCGACACCCGTTCCTCGACTGCTTCCCCCAGCACGGACCAAGACGTCGCCGAATTGGGTCGCGCCATGCGGGCGCAGCTCGCGACGGTGACGGGTGGGCTTGCGCCCGACGTCTACGTGAGCGCGTGGTGGGATTGGTACCTGAACGTCTCGAAGGATGCGCCCAAGCAAATCGACATCATCCAGGATGCCGTCGACAAGGCGGCCGATAGCTGGAAATTCGGACTGCGCGCGGCGGGGGGCGAAGCCTTGAATCCGGCGGAGGGCGACCCCCGCTATGTCGGCACGGCCTGGGCCCGGTGGCCGTTCAACGTGCTCGCGCACAACCACGGCAACTACTCGGACTGGTGGCAAAAGGCGCTCGCCGGCGTTCCCGGCGTGTCGCGCGAACACGAGCGCACCTTGGGATTTCTCGCGCGCAACGCTGCGGAAGTGATCTCGCCGGCCAATTACCTGGCGACCAACCCCGAACTGCTGGAGACTACTCGGGCGGAATCCGGCGCCAACCTCGTACGCGGCTTCCAGAATTGGCTCGAGGACATCGAGCGCGCGATCGGTGCGAAGCCCGCCGACGCCGACAAGTTCGTGCTCGGCCGCGACCTCGCCGCGACCCCGGGCAAGATCGTGATGCGCAACGAGCTGATCGAACTGATCCAGTATTCGCCGACGACCGAGACGGTCTATGCTGAGCCGATCTTGATCGTGCCGGCGTGGATCATGAAGTACTACATCCTCGACTTATCACCGGCCAATTCACTCGTGAAGTATCTGGTTTCCCGAGGGCACACGGTGTTCATCGTGTCCTGGAAGAACCCGAGCGAGAGCGACCGCAATCTGGGCATGGACGACTATCTGCGGCTCGGCATTCGCGCAAGCGTCGATGCGGTGGCGCGGATCGCGGCGGACCACAAGATCCACGCCGTCGGATATTGCATCGGCGGCACGCTGCTCTCGATCGGCGCGGCGGTGCTGGCGGCCGAAGGCGATCAACGGCTCGCCAGCGTCACTCTGCTCGCGGCACAGGAGGACTTCAGCGAACCGGGCGAGCTCTCGGTGTTCATCAGTCCGAGCCAGATCGACATGCTCGAAGCGGTGATGCACCGCACGGGCGTGCTCACGAGCGAGCAGATGGGCGGCGCGTTCGTGCTGCTGCGATCGCGCGATCTGCTGTGGACACCGGCGGTGAATACGTACGTCCGCGGCAAGCGTGAGTCGCAGAACGATCTGATGGCCTGGAATGCCGACGGCACGCGCATGCCCTATCGAATGCACGCCGAATACCTGCGCGAGCTGTATCTCAACAACGCGCTGGCGAGCGGGGAATTTCGCGCCGAGGGCCGGCGCGTCGATCTCGCGAACATCCGGCTGCCGATGTTCGTCGTGGGCACGGAGACCGATCACGTTGCCCCGTGGCGATCCGTCTACAAGGCGCGCGCCCTGACCCGTTCGCCGGATTACACGTTCTTACTGACGTCCGGCGGTCATAACGCCGGAATCGTGAGCGGACCCGTGCACCCCCGTCGACGTCACCGTGTGCGGTCCTGGCAGAATGCCACCGATACTCTGCCGCCCGATGAATGGCTGGCGACCACCGCACCGAGCGCGGGCTCTTGGTGGCCGGTCTGGGAGCAATGGCTCACGGCGCATTCGAATGCGGACCGCATCGCGCCGCCGCCGCTCGGATCGGCCGGCGCGGGATTGAGTCCGATCACGGACGCGCCCGGAGACTACGTCCGCCAGAAATAGGCGGCGCCGTCGATAGACGGCGAGCGCGCTGTCATATCCCCGGCGTCCGTGTCACGCCCGTGACACACCGACGGACGCGAACCGCCGCCGGTGCCGACCGGCAATGGCCCCCTCGATCGATGGCCGTGCGCGCCGCGCCTGACCCAGCGCAGTTTTGAGTTGCCAAAAAATATCGGCGATTCCGACCCCTAATCTTGGCACGATGGTTGCTGCCCGAGTACTATCGGGGCCGGCGGCGTCGCCTGCGTCCCGGGCGCACGGCGGTGCTGCGTTCGATAACTAGAAGCATCGTCAAAACCATCATCGGAGTCTCGGGGGAGACGACATGAACGGCACGAAAGAGACACTCACCGGACCCGCGCGGGGTGGTCGCGTCGCGACCGAGTTCCCGCGCGCCAACAGAGGCCCACGATCATGAGCAATCACACATACGGCGTCCCCGAGGATTTTGCCGCGACCGCCAATGTCAGCGCTGCGGACTACGAGCGGCTCTACGCGGAATCGATCGAGAATCCGGACGCGTTCTGGGGAAAAGTCGCGCGGCGGATCGACTGGATCGAGGACTTCACCGAGGTCAAGGACACGAACTTTGCGGCCGACGATTGCCACGTCCGCTGGTTCGGGGACGGCAAGCTGAATGTCTCCAGCAACTGCCTCGACCGTCATCTCAAAACGCGCGGTGACAAGACCGCGATCATCTGGGAGGGCGACGACCCCGACCAGGCCGAACACATCACGTATCGCGATTTGTACGAGCGCGTTTGTCGCTGCGCGAACGCGCTGAAGTCGCTCGGCGTCCAAAAAGGCGATCGGATCACGATCTATCTGCCGATGATTCCGGAGTTGGCCGTTGCCATGCTCGCCTGCGCGCGCATCGGGGCGGTCCATTCGATCGTGTTCGCGGGATTCTCCTCGGAAGCGCTCGGCGGCCGCATCGCCGACTGCCAATCATCCGTCGTGATCACGGCCGATGAGGGCTTGCGTGGCGGCAAGCGCGTGCCGCTGAAGGCCAATGTCGACGGCGCCATGAGCTTCAAGGGCGCGGAGTGCGTCAAGCACGTGCTCGTCGTGCGGCGCACCGGTACGCACGTCGCGATGTATACGCCGCGCGACCAATGGTACGAGGACGTCATCGCACGGCAGGAAAAAACCTGCGCACCCGCCGTCATGGGTGCGGAGGATCCGCTGTTCATTCTGTATACGTCCGGATCGACGGGCAAGCCGAAAGGGGTCCTGCACACAAGCGGCGGATATCTCGTCTATGCGGCCTACACGCATCAGACGGTGTTCGATCTCAAGGAGGACGACATCTATTGGGCGACCGCCGACATCGGCTGGGTCACGGGGCACAGCTATATCGTCTATGGGCCGCTCGCGAACGGCGCGACGACCGTGATGTTCGAGGGAATCCCGAATTATCCCGACGTGAGCCGCATCTGGCGTGTCGTCGACAAACACAAGGTCTCGATCCTCTACTCCTCGCCGACCGCGATTCGTTCGCTGATGCGGGAAGGCGACCAGCCTGTCAAGGCAACGTCGCGAGCGTCGCTGCGTCTGCTCGGGTCGGTCGGCGAACCCATCAACCCGGAGGCCTGGGAGTGGTATCACCGCGTGGTCGGCGATGAGCGCTGCCCCATCGTCGATACCTGGTGGCAGACCGAGACCGGCGGCATTTTGATCACGCCGCTGCCTGGCGCTACGGCCTTGAAGCCGGGCTCGGCGACGCGGCCGTTCTTCGGCGTCCGGCCTGCCATCGTCGACAACGGGGGCCGGGTGCTCGAAGGCGCCTGCGAGGGCAACCTCGTGCTGCTCGACAGCTGGCCGGGCCAGATGCGCACCGTTTACGGCGACCACGCCCGTTTCGTGGAGACCTACTTCAAGACCTTCCAGGGAAGCTATTTCACGGGCGACGGCGCCCGACGCGACGCCGACGGGTACTACTGGATCACGGGCCGCGTCGATGACGTCATCAACGTCGCGGGACATCGCCTCGGCACCGCCGAGATCGAAAGCGCGCTCGTCGCGCATCCGCAGGTCGCGGAGGCGGCCGTCGTAGGGTTCCCTCACGAGATCAAGGGCCAGGGCATTTACGTCTACGTCACCCTCATCACCGGGATCGAGCCCTCCGAACCCCTGCGCAAGGAACTGCGTGACTGGGTGCGCAAGGAGATCAGCCCGATCGCGACACCGGACGCGATCCAGTGGGCGCCGGGTCTGCCGAAAACACGCTCAGGCAAGATCATGCGCCGCATCTTGCGCAAGATTGCGGCCGATGAAAGCGACCAACTCGGCGACATCTCGACGCTCGCCGATCCGAGCGTCGTCGATCAATTGATCCGCGAGCATGCGCGCGGGAACTAGCAGCCTGTCGGTTTAGGCAGCATCACAACGAGGTCTCCATGCGTTTGATATTGTTGGGTGCGCCGGGTGCGGGCAAGGGTACGCAGGCCGGTTTCATTGCGGCGCGCTATGCGATTGCGCAGATCTCGACGGGCGACATGCTGCGCGCCGCCGTCGCGGCCGGAACGCCGACGGGCAATGCGGCAAAGGCGATCATGGACTCGGGCAAGCTGGTGTCGGACGACATCATCATCGCGCTCGTCAAGGAGCGCATCACGCGCGCGGATAGCCGCGAGGGCTTCCTGTTCGACGGCTTCCCACGCACGATCCCGCAGGCCGAGGCCATGCTCGATGCGGGCGTGCCCCTCGACTATGCGCTTGAAATCGACGTGCCGGACGCCGTCATCATCGCGCGGCTGTCGGGGCGCCGCGTGCATCCGGCCTCGGGCCGCACCTATCACGTGACTTTCAATCCGCCACGCGTCGAGGGCAAGGACGACGAGACCGGCGAGGACTTGGTGCAGCGGGACGACGATCGGGAGGCGACCGTCGCCAAACGGCTCGAGGTCTATCACGCGCAAACCCGGCCGCTCGTCGAGTTCTACGCCCGCCGCGCCGCGGGCGGCGATCTGCGCGCGCCGAAACTGCTGCGCGTCTCGGGTGTCGGCAGCGTCGAACAGATTCGCGATCGTGTCTTTGCCGTGCTGCCGCCTGCAATGCACGCGCGCAGCGCATAGGATCGCAACAGCGACTCAAACCACTGGGAGGACGGGAACATGGCACGACTGGCGGGGAAGATTGCGTTGGTGACCGGGGCATCGCGGGGCATCGGTCGGGCGATCGCGCTCGCCCTCGCCGCGGAAGGTGCGGCGGTTGCGATCAATTATCGCTCGAGTGAGGCCGAAGCGCAGGGCGTCGCCCAAGAACTCACCGCCTTGGGTGCCCAGAGCCTGCTCGCGCCCGCCAACGTCAGCGACCCGCAGGAAGCGCGCGCCATGGTACAGCGCGTGCTCGAGCATTGGGGCCGCATCGACGTGCTGGTCAACAACGCCGGAATCACGCGCGACAGGACGCTGCGCAAAATGACCGACGAGGATTGGTTCGAGGTCATGAACACGAATCTGAACAGCGTCTACTACGGCGTGATGGCCGTGATGCCGGGAATGATCGATAGGAAATTTGGCCGCATCATCAACATCAGCTCGTTCGTCGGTCAGGCCGGCAATTTCGGTCAGGCCAATTACTCGGCGAGCAAGGGCGCCATCATCGCCTTCACCAAGACGGCGGCCATCGAACTCGCGAAATACAACATCACGGTCAACGCGCTGGCGCCCGGTTTCACACTGACCGACATGCTCGCCAAAGTGCCGGAAAACGTCCAAAACCAGATCAAGGCGCGTATTCCGATGGGACGGTTTGGCCTGCCCGAGGAAATCGCCAAGGCCGTCCTGTTCCTGGCCGCCGACGCCGATTACGTCACCGGCCAGCAGATCAACGTCAATGGCGGCGTTTATATGTAGTGGTATCCCGGCGGCCGCCGCCGCGCCCGCCCGCGCTTCGGCGGGCCGGCGGGGCGCACCCCAAGCATCGGCGGCTGCGTCTGCCGCAGCGAGCGCTCACCGCTCGATGGCGAGCGCAACTCCCATGCCGCCGCCGATACACAGGCTCACAAGGCCCTTCTTTGCGTCCCGCCGCAGCATCTCGTGCAGCAGCGTCACGACGATGCGGCACCCCGAGGCGCCGATCGGATGGCCGATCGCGATCGCACCGCCATTGACGTTGATCTTGCGCGTATCCCAGCCCATCTGACGATTCACGGCGATTGCCTGGGCGGCAAAGGCTTCGTTGATTTCCAGCAGATCCAGCTCTTCATGGGACCACCCCGCCTTCCTCAGGCACAACTGGCTGGCCGGCACGGGCCCTATGCCCATGACTTTCGGATCGACGCCCGCCGAGGAATACGCTTTGATTCGGGCGAGCGGTTTCAGACCGAGTTCGTCGGCGCGCCGTGCCGACATCAGCAGCACCGCGGCGGCGCCGTCGTTGAGCCCCGAAGCATTGCCGGCCGTGACCGAACCGTCCTTGCTGAACGCCGGCTTGAGCTCTGCGAGCGCTTCGACCGTCGTGCCGTAGCGGATGAATTCATCGGTGTCGAATTGCACCGTGCCCTTGCGCGTCACGATGTCGATGGGCGCAATCTCGTCCTTGAATTTACCGGCCTTTTGAGCGGCCTCCGCTTTCTGCTGCGAGGCGGCGGCAAATTCGTCCTGGTCGTGCCGCGAAATCTCGTATTGCTTGGCGACGTTCTCGGCCGTCACGCCCATGTGGTAATTATTGAACGCGTCCCACAGCCCGTCGACGATCATGCTGTCGACGAGCTTCGCGTCCCCCATGCGGAAGCCGTCGCGCGAGCCCGGCAGCAGGTGCGGCGATGCACTCATGTTTTCCTGCCCTCCCGCGACGACCACGTCCGCATCGCCGCACTTGATCGCTTGAGCGGCCAGATGGATCGCCTTGAGGCCGCTACCGCAGACCTTGCCGACGGTCATCGCCGGCACCGACTCGGGAATCCCGGCGCGAATGAGCGCTTGGCGTGCGGGATTCTGGCCGACGCCGGCGGTCAGCACCTGGCCCATCAACACTTCGGAGACCTGGTCAGGCCGAACGCCCGTTCGGGCGAGCAAGGCCTTGATGACCTGTGCGCCGAGATCCGCGGCGGGAACCTTCGCGATCGCGCCACCGAACTTGCCTACGCCTGAGCGCAGCGCGCCGACAATGACCACGTCGTTCATTGGAATTCCCCCGAATAGATCACGATGAATAGATCACGATGTGTCAATCACGATGTTACCGGGAGGATCGTACTCCGGATACGCTGGCGCCGGTATAGGTGTTAACACATAGGGCGGCCGGCCAGACGGCTCGCGGAGGACCGCCCGCGCCGTCATTTGGCGGCCGCTGCGGGGGTCGCAACCGGCAGATGCTCGGCAAGAAAAGCGTCGATCTCATGGAGGAGGATCCCACGCTGTTGCTCGCCGCTGAATTGATGATCCGCCTCCTCGACCTTGACGAAACGATGCGGTTTGTTGGCACGCGTGAGCGCCGCGTCCATGTCGGCGCTTTGCTCGTATTGCACCTGGGCGTCGAGCGTGCCCTGCAGGATCAGCAAGGGCACGTTGAACTCCGCGGCATGACGGCGCGGTGAGTCCTGCTTGAGCTTCTCGGGATCCGTCCCGATCTGGCGTTCGACGGACTTAGAGCCGAAGGCGAATCGCGAACTCTCGTTGATCAGCAGCGACAGATCGCTGGGGCCCGCGATGTCGACGGCGCAGTGGAACAGATCGGCGTTACGCTGCGCACCCAGCAGTGCGACGTAGCCGCCGAAGCTCCAACCGACGATGCAGACCCGCGCCGGATCGGCGATTCCTTGTGCGATCGCCCAGCGCGCGCCGTCGACGACATCGTTGTAGGTCACGCCGCCCCAATCCTGATGCGCGGCCCAGTACCAATCCTCGCCGAAGCCGCCGGACCCGCGGAAATTCATCTGCAGGACGGCGTAGCCGCGACTCACGAGATATTCTCGCAGAAAGAAATATCCCCAGTAGTCGCGTCCGATCGGGCCCCCGTGCGGCATCACGATGAGCGGCAGGTTCTTCGCTGCGGCGCCGGGGGGCGTCGACAGATAGCCCGTAATCGGCGTACCGTCGCGCGCCGGGTAGCTCGCCGTGTGCAACGGCGCGAGTGCCGACATGTCGCGGCCCGGATAAGCCGTTCCGAGTCGCTTCGCGGTATGCGTGCCCGTGTCGAGCAGGAGATAGGAACTCGGCTCGAGATCGCTGTCCGAGCGGATCAGATACAGTTTTTCGTCGCGCGTCGCACCGGCGATCGTGTTGAACTTGCCCGGATTGATCGCCTGAATCGCCTCGACAACCGACCTCGCATGATCATCGACCCAGTAGATCAGTGAATAGCCGGTGTCGTAACGGACGCCGAGCAGCCGGCCGTCATCCGCGATCAGCGACGAACCCACGTCGACCGAAGGATGCACGAACACCGGTGTGGGATCTTCCTTGTCGGTCAGATCGATGAGCCACAGCGCGCGGCGGCCCTCGTAGGGTCCATAGGCGTAGGCCTTGTTCGGATCGTCCGGGGAGAGCGCGATCGGATCGAAATGCTTGTCATGACTGAAGACCTCGAATTTCTCGAGCCGCCGCCACTCCTCGTCGCCGTTCCGCGCAATGTAGGACACCGTGGTCCCGGCGAACCCGTAGCCGATGCGAACCTTGCCGTGGTTGTCGGCGATCCAGTGCCGGATCGGCTCGCGGGCATGCTGGCGCAGCATCATGCGCCCCGTGTTCACGTTCAATTCGAACACGGCGGGCAGCGCGTGAGTGCCGACGTTGCCGTAGACAATGGCATTGTGGGACTGCTGCTCGGCGCTCAAGCCCTCGTCCGCTTCGATGAGCACGGTGTCCGGTGGACCCGGATTCCAACTGACGATGCGATCCTGGAACTGACCCTGGGCATCGCGCGAATTCTGCACGAGCACCTGCAAGTGCTTGCCGTCAAAATCGACCGCGACCAGCCGCGATATGCCGTACACGAACTGTTCCTTGACCATGGCGCGAAGACTGCAGAGCAGGCGTGTATTGGTCGCCCACCGACACCACGAAATCACGAAGTGCTCGGGCTCGGCGAGCACCGCCTTCTTGGTCGATCCCGGCGCCGTGCGATCCACCACGGCGACGAAGCCGCGCCCGTCACGCGTCTGGATCAGCGCCAGATAGCGTCCGTCGGGGGAAATCGCGGCCGACTCGACGAGCGGACGGGCCGCGAATTCCTCGATCGACGGCGGGTTGGCGCCCGGATCGGGCGTGGTCGCGAACGCCGACGCAATGCAGGTGAGCGCGACCGCGACGCCCGCAATACGCCGCGCAGAGACTGAGAAACTCATATTCAGTGGATCTATTCCCCAGGCGTCAGCGCCTGTGTTGGGGCGACACGGTTCTGGACCTGAGCCGCGGTTCCGGCCTCCCGACTGGACGCAACTACCAAGGGCGTGTATTGTACTCAATAGCTGAATCAGGCTGGTACTCGGTCAGTACCGCCTCTTGCTCGGGTCCGTCCAAGACGCACTTCGTTCGATTTCCTCCTCGCTGCTGACCGCTGCGGCACCTTCGGGTTCCGTCGTGCGAGTCCAATCTCAATTTTAAGGATCTTCAATGTCATTTTCCGATCTCGGGCTATTGCCCGAATTGCTGCGTGCCGTCTCCGATAAGGGCTACGACACGCCGTCGCCAATCCAGGCCCAGGCCATCCCGGCCGTGTTGTCCGGCCGCGACGTCCTGGCGGGCGCCCAAACCGGCACTGGCAAGACCGCCGGCTTCGTGCTGCCCATTCTGCAACGCCTCAACGCCGATGCGGCTCATGGCACGAACCGCGCACCGCGCGCGCTCGTGCTCACGCCGACGCGTGAACTCGCCGCCCAGGTTGCCGAGAGCGCGCGCTCCTACGGCAAATATCTCCAGCTGCGCACCTTCCAGGTATTCGGCGGCGTCAGCATCAATCCGCAGATCAGCGCGCTGCGCAGCGGCTGCGACATCCTGGTCGCGACGCCCGGCCGCCTCTTGGACCTCGCCCAACAGCGCGCCGTGGATCTCTCGAAGGTCCAGGTGCTCGTGCTCGACGAGGCCGACCGCATGCTCGACATGGGCTTCATCGCGGACATTCGCAAGATCATCAAACTGCTGCCGCATCAGCGCCAGAATCTGCTGTTCTCCGCGACCTATTCGGATGACATCCGCGGACTTGCCGAACGCCTGCTGCACAACCCCCTGTCGATCCAGGTCTCGCCCCGCAATGCGGCGATCGAGATCGTCGAACAGCGCGCTTACCGGGTGCAGAAGGAACAGAAGCGGCATCTGCTCATCCATCTGATCCAGGAGGGCCAGTGGCATCAGGTGCTCGTGTTCACGCGGACCAAGCACGGGGCGAACCGCCTCACCCAGCAACTCGAAGGGGCCGGCATCAAGGCGGCGGCGATTCATGGCAACAAGAGCCAGGCCGCTCGCGTCAAGGCGCTCGAGATGTTCAAGAAGGGCCAGATCACGGCGCTCGTCGCCACCGAGGTGGCGGCGCGGGGCTTGGACATCAAGGAGCTCCCGCAGGTCGTTAATTACGAACTGCCGAACGTTCCCGAAGACTACGTGCACCGCATCGGCCGCACGGGGCGGGCCGGAGCGGGCGGCGAAGCGGTATCGCTCGTGTCGGCCGATGAAGGCGGCTTCTTGCGCGATATCGAGCGCGTGCTTCGACGTACCATCCCGGTACTGCCGACGCCCGAATTCAAGATCGTGGAGTCGGCGCTTGCAGCGGCTCCGCCGCGGCCGCAGATGGCTCAGGGGCGAGGCGGTCATCATCATGGCAACTCGCGCGGCGGTGGCAGAAGCGATTCACGCCGCTCGTCGTCGTCCGGATCGGGCGCGAGCGGGCGCCAGAGCGGTAATCAGCAGCGCGGGCGTTATCACTAGATAACGCCGCCCGCCCCTGCGGGCCGCGATGCGGAGGGTGCCGGCATTCAAAGCGTGCCGGCAAACTCCTTCAAATAGCTTCTGAAATCCGCGCCGAGGCTCGGGTGCTTGAGCCCGTATTCGACGGTTGCCTGCAGGTAGCCGAGCTTGCTGCCGCAGTCGTAGCGCTTGCCTTCGAATTCGTAGGAATAGACGGACTGTCGCTTCATGAGCCGGGCGATGCCATCGGTCAATTGAATCTCGCCGCCGGCGCCCGCGCCGATCTGCGCGAGATCCTCGAAGATCGCGCCCGTGAGCAGATACCGGCCCACCACGGCGAGGTTCGACGGGGCCTTGTCGGGCTTCGGCTTCTCGACGATGTGGGACATCTTGCCGACGCGCGCCGACATCTTGCTCTCGAGCGAGACGATGCCGTACTTGTCCGTGTCGTGGTGCGGCACATTTTGGACGCCGAGCACGCTGCCCTGCTGCGCGGCGAACACCTCGACCATCTGCTTCAGACACGGTACCTCGGCGTCGATGAGATCGTCGGCGAGATGCACCATGAAGGGGGCGTCGCGGACGACCGGACGCGCGCACAGAACTGCGTGCCCGAGCCCCAAAGGTGCGGGCTGACGGATATAAATGCACGACGCATAGCTCGGCAGGATGCCGCGCAAGAGCTCGAGCAATTCCGTCTTGCCCTGCGCCTGGAGTACGGCCTCGAGTTCGGAATTCGTGTCGAAGTGATCCTCGATCGCCCGCTTGGAACTGCCGGTGATGAATACCAGCGTATCCGCGCCCGCCTCGAGCGCCTCCTCCACGGCATACTGAATCAGCGGCTTATCGACGATCGGCAGCATCTCCTTCGGGCTTGCCTTGGTCGCCGGCAGGAAACGCGTGCCGCGACCGGCCACGGGAAATACGACCGTTTTCACGACGTTACTCGGCATGTTGAAATTTTAGACCTTGTTGAAGGGGAAAATGTTGCACTCGGGCACGACTCGTCCAATACGGACTGTCAATCACGAATGGGCTGATCGGCGCCGTCGTTGACGCGTTCGCGCAGGTCTTTGCCCGGTTTGAAATGCGGCACATGTTTTCCGGCGAGCGCGACGGCCTCGCCCGTCTTCGGATTGCGCCCCTGGCGCGGCGGACGGAAATGCAGTGAAAAACTCCCGAATCCGCGGATTTCGATGCGCTCTCCGGTGGCGAGCGCGTCACTCATGATCTCCAGCAACTGCTTGACGGCGAGTTCGACATCCTTGGCTGGCAGGTGCTTTTGCTTCGCCGAAATGATCTCGATGAGTTCCGATTTCGTCATTATCGATCCGTGAGAATCACTAATCATAAAGTCAGCGCATGCACGGCGGGCCGCCCCCGCCGTGCATGCCTTCAATCCCTCAGTCCTGTCCGGAGATTTGTTCTTTCAGCAGGTCTCCCAAACTCGTTCCAGTCGGCGAATCGGTCCGGTAGTTCTGCATCGCTTCCTGCTCCTCGTGGATGTCCTTCGCCTTGATCGACAGAGAGATGCTGCGGCCCTTGCGATCCACGCCCGTGAACTTGGCCTCGACCTCCTCGCCCACCTTGAGCAGCAGGCGGGCATCCTCGATGCGATCGCGCGACAGTTCGGACGCGCGCAGCTGACCGTCGACTCCGTTGCCGAGATCGATGACCGCCCCCTTGGCATCGACTTCACGCACGATGCCGCGAACGATGCTGCCCTTCGGATGCTCGGCGATGTAGGCCGAGAAGGGATCCTTGGCGAGCTGTTTGATGCCCAGGCTGATGCGCTCGCGCTCCGGATCGATCGACAGGACCATCGCATCGACCTGCTGCGCCTTCTGGTAGCTGCGCACGGCTTCCTCGCCCGGCATGTCCCAGGAGATGTCCGACAGGTGTACGAGGCCGTCGATGCCGCCGGCGAGCCCGATGAAGATGCCAAAGTCGGTGATCGACTTGATCTGGCCGCTGACCTTGTCGCCCCGGTTGTAATTGTCCGCGAATTCCTTCCACGGATTCGCCTTGCACTGCTTCACGCCGAGGCTGATGCGGCGGCGCTCCTCGTCGATGTCGAGCACCATGACTTCGACTTCCTGACCGACGTGCACGACCTTGGCCGGATTGACGTTCTTGTTGGTCCAGTCCATCTCGGAGACGTGCACGAGACCCTCGACGCCCTCTTCGATCTCGACGAAGCAGCCGTAATCTGCAATGTTCGTGACCTTGCCGAACAAGCGCGTATTGGCCGGATAGCGGCGCGCGATGTTCTGCCAGGGATCGGCACCCAATTGCTTGAGGCCGAGCGACACGCGCTGGCGCTCGCGATCGAACTTGAGGATTCGGACATCGATTTCCTCGCCCACCTTGACGACCTCGGAAGGGTGCTTGACGCGCTTCCAGGCCATGTCCGTGATGTGCAACAGGCCGTCGATGCCGCCGAGATCGACGAAGGCACCGTAGTCGGTGAGATTCTTGACGACTCCCTTGACCGCCGCGCCTTCCTGCAAATTGTCGAGGAGAGCCGAACGCTCGGCGCTGTACTCCTGCTCGACGACCGCACGACGTGAAACGACGACGTTGTTGCGCTTCTGATCGAGCTTGATGACCTTGAATTCGAGCGGCTTGTTTTCCAGATAAGACGGATCGCGAACCGGCCGCACGTCGACGAGGGAGCCGGGCAGGAAGGCCCTGACGTTGTCGACTTCGACGGTGAATCCGCCCTTCACGCGTCCCGTGATGATGCCGATGACGATTTCCTGCTTCTCGAATGCCGTCTCGAGCCGCGTCCAGGTGCGCGCACGCTTTGCCTTCTCGCGCGACAAGCGCGTTTCGCCCGAACCGTCTTCGACGCTGTCGAGCGCGACTTCGACGGTCTCTCCGACCACCACCTCGATCTCGCCCTTCTCGTTCTTGAACTGGTCGGATGGGATGACGGCCTCGGACTTGAGGCCCACGTTGACGATCACGTAGTCCTGACCGACTTCGACGATCAGACCGTTCAGGATGGTGCCGGGGCGGATACGCTGGCTGGCAATGCTCTGTTCAAACAGTTCGGCAAAACTTTCAGTCATGTTTTCTCTGGTGTGAGCCTAGAGCGGCTCGATGTTTTCCCTTGCACATATCCCGCGTGCCCAGGGGTTAATAAAAATACGGCGTTCCATCCTTCGGAGAGCCGCGACCTAAACCTTCGCCAGACGTCCGCGGGCGATTTCCAATACGCGCACCACCACCGTGTCGACGGGCAACCCCGTCGTATCGAGCAGAACCGCGTCCGCGCTTGCGACAAGAGGCGAAGCGGTGCGCGTGACATCGCGCTGATCTCGCTCCGCTATCTCCAGCGAAAGGGCGGCAAGGTTAGCAGTAACCCCCTTTTCTTTCAACTGCTTATAGCGACGGAGCGCACGCTCCTCGGCACTTGCGGTCAGAAAGATCTTGACCGGGGCATTCGGAAATACGACGGTGCCCATGTCCCGGCCGTCGGCAACCAGGCCGGGCGGCGCCACGAAGCGCCGCTGGCGCTCGAGCAGGGCCGTGCGGACGTCCGGTAGCGCGGCGACCTTGGAGGCATCGTTCCCCGCCGCTTCGGTGCGAATGTCCCGGGTCACGTCGATACCGCCCAGCCAGACCACTTCTGCACCGCCTGACTGCGACCCGAAGCGTATATCGAGCCCCCGGGCCAGTGCCGCCAAGGCGGCCGAATCCTCGAACTGCAGCCCCGCCCGTCGGCCGGCCAGTGCCACGAGCCGGTACAGTGCACCACTATCGAGCAGGGCCCAGCCAAGCGCCGTGGCGACGGCCCGGCTGACCGTGCCTTTGCCCGACCCGGAGGGTCCATCGATCGTAATGATCGGTTCAGCGCTCATCGAGATCGAAACCTACGTGCCGGGCGAGCCCCACGAATCCAGGGAACGAGGTCGCGACGTTCGCCACATCGCGAATGTGGATCGTACCTGCCGCGCGCAGGCTCGCGACCGCGAAGGCCATTGCAATGCGATGATCGCCACAACTATCGACCTCACCGCCCGTGAAGGCCGGACCGTCGGGCTTGCCGGCAATGCGCATGCCGTCGGGCAATGCTTCGTGTACAACACCCAGCGCCCGGAAGCCGGCGCTCATGGCCGCGATGCGATCGCTCTCCTTCACGCGCAATTCCCCGGCCCCGGTGATCGTCGTCTCGCCCGCGGCGCCGGCGGCGGCCACGAACAGCACCGGGAACTCGTCGATCGTGAGCGGCACGAGCGCGGCCGGCACCTCGATGCCGCGCAGAGGCGAGGCGTAAACCCGCAGGTCGGCGACGGGCTCGGCGCCGCAATGGCGCGCATTCTCCACGTCGATGCGCGCGCCCATGGCGCGGAGGATCTCGAGCAGACCGACGCGCGACGGATTCATGCCCACGTTTCGGATCGTGAGGCCCGGCCGCCCGGCACCGAGCAGCCCGGCGACGATCAAGAATGCTGCGGAAGAGAAATCGCCCGGTACCTCGAGCCGTTGCGCCGCGAGCTCCCGCGGCGGCTCGACGCGAATCCGCAGGCCGTCGACATCGACGCGGGCGCCGAAACTCGAGAGCATCCGTTCGCTGTGGTCGCGCGATACGGCGGGCGAGACGACGGTGGTCGGCCCCTCGGCATAGAGGCCCGCGAGCAATATCGCCGATTTCACCTGGGCGCTCGCCACCGGCATCCGATACTCGATGCCGTGCAGGGCGCAGCCGCCCGCGAGCAACACCGGGGGCGTCCCGCCGGTCGTGCGCACATCGGCACCCATTTCGCGCAGCGGCTTCGCAACCCGCTCCATCGGCCGCTTCATGAGCGAAGCGTCGCCCACGAGTTCGCTGCCGAATGCTTGTGCCGCCAGAAGTCCCGTGAACAGCCGCATCGCCGTCCCCGCGTTCCCCATGTCGAGCGCCCTGCCTGCCGGCCGCAGTCCGCCGAGACCGACGCCCCGGACGAGGACATGGGTCGCGCTCCGCTGCTCGATCTGCACACCGAGCGCGCGCATGGCGGCCAAGCTGGCGAGGCAATCCTCGCTCGGCAGGAAGCCCGTGACTTCGCTGGTACCGGTGGCGATGCCGGACAGCATCAGCGAACGATGGGAGATCGATTTGTCGCCGGGAACTTCGATGACGCCCGACACCTCATGGACCGGCCGCGCTTCGAAGGCTCGCATCACAGCACCGCGCGCGGGTAGGAGCCCAGCACCTTGAACAGTCCCGCGCGCTGCTCGAGCGCGGCGAGCGCCTTGGCGACCCCCGGATCGCTCACGTGGCCCTCGATGTCGATGAAGAACACGTAGTCCCATTTGCGCTTGCGCGAAGGCCGCGACTCGATGCGCGTCATGTTGATGCGGTGCTCCGCGAGCGGCTCGAGCAACTTGAACAGCGAACCGGAATTGTCGGTGTCGCCGGCCGAGACCAGCAGCGTCGTCTTGTCGCTGCCGCTCGCATTGAACAATTTTCGACCGATGACCAGAAAGCGCGTCGTATTGTCGGGCCGGTCCTCGATTTCGTTCGCGAGCACCGTGAGCCCGTAGATTTCCGCGGCCGCCCGTCCGGCAATCGCCGCCGTGCCACGCTCGTCGCGCGCGCGCCGCGCACCCTCGGCATTGCTGGAGACCGGCACGCGCTCGACGTCGGGGAGCTGCTCGTCGAGCCAGCCGCGGCATTGGGCGAGTGCCTGCGGATGTGCGCAAATGCGTTTGACGGCATCGATGCCGCCCATGCGCCCCATGAGGAAGTGATGGATGCGCAACTCCACCTCGCCGCAGATCTTGAGACCCGACCCCAAGAACATGTCGAGCGTATGATTGACCGTTCCCTCGCTCGAGTTTTCGATCGGCACCACGCCGAAATCGGCGACGCCCCCCTCGACCTCGTGAAATACCTCGTCGATCGCCGGCAATGGCAGGGCACGTACCGATGCGCCGAATTGCTTGAGCACGGCCGCCTGCGTGAACGTGCCCTCGGGCCCGAGGAAGGCGACCTTCAAGGGCTCCTGCTGCGCGAGGCAGGCGGACATGATCTCGCGGAACAAGCGCACGATCTCCTCGTTGCGCAGGGGACCCGCGTTTCGCTCGAGCGCCATGCGCAGCACCTGCGCCTCCCGCTCGGGGCGGTAGAAGTCCACGGCCTTGCCCGAGGCCGACTTCGAAATACCGACGGCTTGCGCGAAACGCGCACGCTCGTTGAGCAGGCCGTGAATGCGCGCATCGATATCGTCGATGCGCTCACGGATCTGCCCGAGGTCGGCACGGGCGGGAACGGCAGCCGCAACCGTAGCGGGCCGCTCGAGCGCGGCTTTTTTCTTACGGGCTGCCATGAGCTCCCCTCACGGATGACGGCGTTGAAAGTCGCGCATGAATGCGACCAGGGCTTCGACGCCCGCGAGCGGCATCGAATTATAGAGGCTCGCGCGCATGCCGCCGCGTACGCGGTGACCCTTGAGATTCTTGAGGCCCGCGGCATCGGCCTCGGCGAGAAACGCCGCGTCGAGCCGGGCGTCGGGCAGGCTGAAGACCACGTTCATCGTGGAACGGGCATCCAAGGCAACCGCATTGCGGAAGTAGTCCGAGGCGTCGATCGCACCGTAGATGAGTTCCGCCTTGCGTCGATTGCGCTCGCCCTGGACCGCGAGCCCGCCGTTGCGCTTGAGCCATTTGAACACGAGTCCCGCCATGTACCAGGAGAACGTCGGCGGCGTGTTGAGCATCGAGTCCTCGGCCGCGACCCGCGCATAGTCGAATACGGCGGGCGTGTCGGCGCGCGCCGACCCGAGCAGATCCTCGCGCACGATCACGATCACGAGTCCGGCCGGACCGATGTTCTTTTGCGCACCCGCATAGATCAGCCCGAATTTCGCGACATCGATGGGCCGGGCGAGGATGCTCGAGGACATATCCGCGACCAAAGGCACGCCGGCGGGGTGCGGAACGTAGGAAAACTCGACGCCCCCGATGGTTTCGTTCGGCGTGTAGTGGAGATAGGCGGCGCCCGGTGTGTGGCGCAGCGTGTCGGCGGCGGGCACCGTCGAGTAGTCCCCGCCCGCGTCAGCGGCAACCTCGACGCGGCAATAGCGGCGCGCCTCCACGATCGCCTTGCGCGACCAATGGCCGGTGTCGACGTAATCGACCGTCGCGCCGGGCGGCGCGAGGTTCATCGGGATGACGGCGAATTGCGCGCTCGCACCGCCCTGCATGAAGAGCACCTTGTAGTTGCGTGGAATCGCGAGGAGTTCGCGCAAATCGGCCTCGGCCTCCGCGGCGACGCGAATGAAGGCCTTGCCGCGGTGACTGACCTCCATGACCGACATCCCGCTGCCGTCCCAATCGAGGAACTCGGCGCGGGCCTGTTCCATGACCTCGGCCGGCAAGGCTGCGGGACCCGGCGAGAAATTGAAGACCGACACGCGCCCTGCAGCCGCTGCTAAGAATCGAGCGGCGGCGTATCGTCGCCTGGGTCGGGTACGGCGCCCACATCCGGGCCCGCTGCGGGATCGTCGACGTCGAGCGCCGCGCCGCCGATGTCGTCAGCGCCGGCATCCTCGGCACCGGCATCGTCGGCGCCGAGGCCTTCGATGCGCTCGAGTCCGGTCAGCTGATCGCCCGCTTCGAGCCGGATCAAGCGGACGCCCTGCGTGTTGCGACCGACGACGGAGATGTCCTTCACCGGCGTTCGCACCAGCGCCCCGCCCTGACTCATGAGCATGATCTCGTCGTCGAGACTCACCTGCAGCGCACCGACCATGCGGCCGTTGCGCTCGGTGACCTGCAATGCGATCACGCCCTGGCCGCCGCGGCCATGCTGCGGGAACTCCTCGAGCGGCGTGAGTTTGCCATAGCCGTTCTCGGAGGCCGTCAACACGTACCCCTCGTTCGCGACTCCCTCATTGGCGACTCCCTCATTGGCGACGATCAGGGCGTTGACGCGCTGATCGTCGGCGAGCCGCACGCCGCGCACACCGGCGGCCTCGCGGCCCATCGGCCGCACCTCGTCCTCGAGGAAGCGGATCGCCTTGCCGCCCGTCGTGAACAGCAGGATGTCGCGTGTGCCGTCCGTGATCGCCGCGCCGACGAGCTTGTCGCCCTCGTCGAGCGCCACGGCGATGATGCCGGCCGTGCGCGGCCGGGAGAACAGCGCGAGCGAGGTCTTCTTGACCGTCCCGAAACTCGTCGCCATGAACACGAACTTGCCCTCGGAGAACTCCTGGATGGCGAGCATCGCACTGATGCGCTCGCCCTCCTGCAGCGGCAGCAGATTGACGATGGGTTTGCCGCGCGCTCCGCGACTCGCCTGCGGCAGCTGATAGACTTTCATCCAATAGAGCTTGCCGCGATCGGAGAAGCACAGCAGCGTGTCGTGGGTGTTGGCGACGAACAGCTTGTCGATGAAGTCCTCGTCCTTGACCGTGGTCGCGGCCTTGCCGCGTCCGCCGCGCCGCTGGGCCTGATAGGCGGACACCGGCTGGGCCTTCGCATAGCCGCCGTGCGAGAGGGTCACGACTACATCCTCGGGCGTTATCAGGTCGAGGGTCGTGAGGTCCTCGTGATTGCTCAGGATCTCGGTGCGGCGCGCATCGGCGAAGTTCTCGCGGATCGCCTCGAGCTCGCCGCGGATCACCGACATCAGGCGCTCCGGCCGCGCGAGGATGTCGGCGAGGTCGCGAATCTGCACGAGCAACTCCTGGAATTCGGCGACGATCTTGTCCTGTTCGAGACCCGTGAGCCGGTTCAGGCGCATCTCGAGGATCGCCTGGGCTTGAATATCGGTCAGCCGATAGCCGTCGGTCACGATCCCCAAGGGCGTGATTTCGCCGTCCGGCCTGGTGCTGATCGCCCCCGCGCGCGCGAGCATCCCGGGCACGGCGCCCGCACCCCAGGCGCGCGAGGTCAGGGCGGTCTTGGCCGACGCCGGCGAATCGGACGCCTTGATTGCGGCAATGATCGCGTCGATGTTCGCGAGCGCAATCGCGAGTCCCTCGAGGATGTGGCCGCGCTCGCGTGCCTTGCGCAGTTCGTACACCGTGCGGCGCGTGACGATCTCGCGCCGGTGCCGCAGGAACGCGTCGAGCATCTCCTTGAGCGAGAGCAGGCGCGGCTGGCCGTCGACGAGCGCCACCATGTTCACGCCGAAGACGGTCTCCATCGGCGTTTGCGCAAACAGGTTGTTGAGCAGGATCTCCGGGGATTCGCCGCGCTTCAACTCGATGACGACCCGCATGCCGTCCTTGTCCGACTCGTCGCGCAGCCCGTCCGCGGCGATCCCGTCGATGAGCTTGTCGCGCACGAGGTCGGCAATGCGCTCGATGAGACGCGCCTTGTTGACCTGATAAGGCAGCTCCGTGATGATGATCGCTTGACGGTCGCCCTTGCCCACGTCCTCGAAATGCGTGCGCGCCCGCACGTGCAGCCGGCCGCGCCCGGTCTTGTAGGCCGAAACGATTTCCTGTGCGCCGTTGATGAAACCCGCGGTCGGAAAGTCCGGCCCAGGCACGATCGCCATGAGTTCGCCGAGGCTCAAAGCCGGATTTTCGATCAGCGCGATGCAGGCGCTCACGATCTCGCCGAGATTGTGCGGCGGGATGTTCGTCGCCATGCCGACGGCGATGCCGGAGGAGCCGTTCACGAGCAGATTCGGGACCCGTGTCGGCAGGACGGCGGGTTCGCTCTCCGATTCGTCGTAGTTCGGAACGAAGTCGACGGTCTCCTTGTCGATGTCGGCAAGCAGTTCCCCGGCGATCTTCGACATGCGCACTTCCGTATAGCGCATGGCCGCCGGCGGGTCGCCGTCGACGGACCCGAAATTCCCCTGTCCGTCGACGAGCAGATAGCGCATCGAGAACGGCTGCGCCATGCGCACGATCGCGTCGTAGACCGATGCGTCGCCGTGCGGATGGTACTTGCCGATGACGTCGCCCACGACGCGGGCGGATTTCTTATAGGCCTTGTTCCAGTCGTTGCCGAGCTCCCGCATGGCGTAGAGTACGCGCCGGTGAACCGGCTTCAGGCCGTCGCGAACGTCCGGCAGCGCGCGCCCGACGATCACGCTCATGGCGTAATCCAGGTACGACTTGCGCATCTCGTCTTCGAGATTTACGGGCAATATTTCGCGAGCGATCTCGGCCATGTGCGAGAGTCCGGTGAGCCTTTGTGGAGGCGTCTAATGAGTGGGTTTGAACGAGAGGGTTTTGCGCCTCAACATCGCGGAATTCTAGCACATATCCGCCGCCGGCTTCATACTCGACGGGTGCCTCGATTCAAATCGGTTCGATCCTCCGGAAAACACATGATGGACGCTACGCCGCAAAACGCCGACCCGCTGGAACTCGCCAAATTCGATGCGCTCGCGCAGAGCTGGTGGGATCCTCTGGGACCATCGAAACCTCTGCACGACCTCAATCCCCTGCGCCTGCGCTACGTCGAACGCATTGCATCGGCGGGCGGCAAGCCGCTTGCGGCGAGCCGCGTACTCGACGTCGGCTGCGGCGGCGGCATCCTCTCCGAATCGATGGCCCGCACGGGCGCCGCGGTGCTCGGGATCGACTTGGGCGCCGCGGTGCTGGAGGTCGCGGAGTTGCACGCGCTCGAAGCGGGCGTCGCCGCGAGCTATCGGCGCGTCGCCGCCGAGGCGCTCGCCCTGGAACTGCCGGGGCAATTCGATCTCGTGACCTGCATGGAGATGCTCGAACACGTCCCCGATCCGGCCGCGACCCTGGCAGCGCTGGGTCGGCTGGTCCGCCCCGGCGGTCAGGTGGTCGTGTCCACATTGAACCGCACGCCACAGGCATTCGTCGTCGCGATTCTGGGCGCCGAATACGTCGCGCGCGTGCTCCCGCGGGGCACGCACGAGTACCTGAAATTCATACGCCCCTCCGAACTCGCGGGCTGGGGCCGCGACGCGGGCCTCGAGATCCGCGATTTGACGGGGATCTCGTACAATCCTCTGACGCGCGCCTTTGCCGAGAGCGCGGCCACGACGGTGAACTATCTCGCACACTTCCGGCGCGCCGAGTCTTGAGCGTCGCGAGCGACGCCTCGGTGCCGCTGCGTGCCGTGCTGTTCGACCTCGACGGCACGGTCTTGGACACCGCCCCGGACATGCACGGCGCGATGAATGCACTGCTGATCGAGCGCCGGCGCACGCCGCTCGCCTATGCAGCCGTGCGTCCCTACGTGAGCCATGGCGCGGCCGGCGTGCTGCGCCAGGGCTTCGCGGACGTCGAGCCGGCCGAGTTCGCCGAGCTGACGCGGCGCTTTCTCGAGATTTATCGCGCCAACTTGAGCGTCGCCACGCGGCTCTTTCCGGGCATGGAGCTCGTCTTCGACGAACTCGCCCGCCGTGGCCTGCGCGCCGGGATCGTCACGAACAAAGCCGCGTGGCTCACGGAGCCCCTCCTCGATGATCTCGGGCTGCAAGGCCGCTTCGCCTGCGTCGTGAGCGGCGACACGCTCGCCGAGCGCAAACCGCATCCGGCGCCGCTGCTGCACGCGGCGCAGCTCGCCGGCGTCCGCCCGTCCGAGTGCGTTTACGTCGGCGATGCCGAGCGCGACGTGCAGGCGGCACATGCCGCCGGCATGCCCGCGATCGTCGCCCTCTACGGCTATCTCGGCGCGGCCGACGCGCCGCGCGCCTGGGGTGGGGACCACCATCTCGACGAGCCGCTCGACCTGCTTGCATGGCTGGAGACGAGCGGGCGCCTGTGAGCGCCGGCGACTTCACGCTGCTCGCCTGCGTCGCCGCGCTCGGCGCCGCGTGCGGGGCGGCGATCACGCTGGTGTGGCGCCTCGGAGCCGAACGGCGCCGCGGCATGGATACGGACCTCGTGCGGGCACGCGAGCAACTGCAGGGCGCCTTCGGCGATCTCGCGCGTGACGCGCTCAGCAGCAACAGTGAGATGTTTCTCAAGCTCGCGCGCGAACGCCTCGAGCGCCAGCAGCAGGAATCCGCCCAGGCGCTCGCCGTGCGCGAGACGTCCATCGCTGCGATGCTTGCGCCGATACGCGATTCGCTCGCAAAGAGCGAGACCCAGATCGCGACGCTCGAGCGCGAGCGCGTCGACGCCTTTGCGACACTGCGCACCCAGCTCGAGGCACTCTCGGCGGGGCAGCAGACGCTCTCGCGCGAGACGCGCAATCTCGTGACCGCGCTGCGCCGGCCGGAGGTGCGCGGGCAGTGGGGCGAGCTCACCCTGCGACGGGTCGTCGAATTGTCGGGCATGACTGAACACGTGGATTACACCGAACAGGCCCACCTCGCCACCGAGGCGGGCGCCGTGCGCCCGGACATGATCGTGCACCTGCCGGAAGGCCGCGACATCGTCGTTGACGTCAAGACGCCGCTCGAGGCCTATCTCGCAGCGATCGACGCGCCCGACGAGAACGAGCGGCGCACGCAGCTTGCCCGCCATGCCGCCCTCGTCGGTGCGCGCGTGCGCGAACTCGCGGCGAAGCGCTATTGGGCGCAGTTCGAGCGCAGCCCGGATTTCGTCGTGCTGTTCCTGCCCGGGGATCAGTTCCTCGGCGCGGCCCTCCAGGATCACCCTGAACTGATCGACGAAGCGCTGCGGCAAAACGTCATGCTGGCAACGCCGACGAGCCTAGCCGCCCTGCTCAAAGCCGTCGCATATGGGTGGAAGCAGGCGACCCTTGCCGAACATGCCGCCGAGGTCCGCAGGCTCGGCGAGGAACTCTACAAGCGTCTCGCGACGTTCGCCGACCATCTCGGCAAACTCGGAAAATCCTTGGGCGCGAGCGTGGAATCCTTCAACCGGGCCGTGGGCTCGCTCGAGCAGCAGGTGCTGCCCGCCGCCCGGCGCTTTCCCGAGCTCGGCCTGCGGGTCACGCGGCCGCTCGAGACGCTCGAACCGGTCGAGAATCTCGCGCGCACACCGCGCGAAGCACCGCACGTGCCAAACGCGCCGCCCGGGCAGGACGCGGCTCACGTGCCGGAAGCCGACTCGCCCGATGGATGAACTCTACCGACAGCGGGCGGCGCCCGCCGGTTCCGCGCGCTACTGGAGCCTGCGGTTCACCTCTGCGAACGCCCGCGAGGCAATGCTCGGAATCTACGCGCTGACCGCCGAGTGGCGCGCGCTCTACGCCGGCGACGTCGAGACTACCGTCGCAACGACGAAGCTCGCATGGTGGGCGGACGAAATCGCACGCATCGCGGGGGATCGCGCGGTGCATCCGATCGGCCGGCATTTGCGCAGCCTTCCGGGCGCCGAACACGTCGACTTCACGCCGCTGTCGGCCGCACTCGAGGCGGCGGCACTGCAAATGGGCGGCGTACCGGTCGAACGCGGTGCGGAACTCGATGCCCATGCCGCAGCGCTGATCGGCACACCGCTGGCCGTCGGCGCGGAACTCGTCGCCGCGGCAACACACGACCCGGGACCGTGGCGGGCACAACTGCGCGCGGCCACCGCGGCTTTCGGCGCCGCCGACTATCGGACGCGGGCGCTGCGCGACTATGCGCGCGAAGCGCGGCGCGGGCGCATGCTCCTGCCGATCGATGAACTGCTGGCCGCCGGGATCGACAACGCGGATCTCGCGGCGGCCGAGCCGCCGTTGCGCCTGCGTGCGTACCTCGAACAGCTACGGCGGGTCGCCGCGGAGCGCTATCGCGCAGTTCCCGCGGCCCTACCCGTCGCACTTCACTCGAGCCAGCGCGGGCTACTCGTACTCGCCGATCTCGGTTTCGCGCATCTCGACAGCGGCCACCCCGGCGATGCGCCCGAGTTACGCCTGCGGGACATGTTCCGGGCCTGGCGCACGGCGCGGCGCGCGCTCTCGGCCCGCTGAACCGTCGTGGCGAGCCATGGTTTAAGCTTGCGCGTGCGCGCGCCCCCCATTGCGAGGATCTTTCGATGACGACCGCCAGCGTTCCCCCCGACTTCACCCCGCGCGCCGACCTGCTGGCGGGACGGTCCATCCTGATCACCGGCGCCTCCGGCGGCCTCGGGCGGGCCTTGAGCCTCGCCTGCGCGCGCGCGGGGGCGAGCGTGATCGTCTCGGGCCGCAATGCCGCGCGATTGAACAAGCTCTACGACGAGATCGAGGCGGCGGACGGACCGCGACCCGCCATCCTGCCGCTCGATCTGGCAACTGCCACGGCCTCGGAATACGATGCGCTCGCGCGCCTCGTCGACGGCGAATTCGGCAAGCTCGACGGCCTCGTGCACTGCGCGGCTCTGCTCGGGGACCGCACACCGCTCGAACAGTACGACGTGCCGACCTGGTGCCGCGTGCTGCACGTGAATCTCACCGTGCCGTTCATCCTGACCCAGGTGCTCCTGCCCTGCCTGCGGCGTTCCGACGATGCCTCGGTGATCTTCGTGAGCAGCGGCATCGTGCACTCGCCGCGTCCGTTCTGGGGCGCCTACGCAGCATCCAAGACCGGCCTCGAGGCCGTCCGGACGCTCTACTCCGAGGAACTCGCTACGATCACCAACGTACGCCTGAACAGCGTGAATCCAGGGCGCATGCGCTCGGCGATGCGTGCCGCGGCCTATCCCGGCGAAGATCCGAACACGCTGCCTGAACCGGCCGCCGTTGCAGCGCCGTTCCTATACCTCCTGAGTGCCGCGAGCCGGGCGGTCCGCGACAGCTACCTCGAGGCCCAGCCGGCCGCTTGAGGACCCGCGAGCAGGGCTACGAGTCGAGCATTCCCGGGGGATCGAGGTCCGCAGGCCGCGGCTCGATCGCCGCGGCGCCCCCCGCGCGTTCCAGCGCGCGCGCGCTGCGCGCGGCGTCGATCTCGTTGAGCAGCACGTTGCGCTCGGGCGCGCTCATCGCGCGTGAGTGGCCGCGGGGCAGTTCGCGCGCCAAGTGTATCGGTCCGAAGCGCACGCGCATGAGACGGCTCACGATGATCCCGCGGGCGCCCCACCAATGCCGTACGAGCGCGGAGCGCGTTGCCCGCACGGTCACGTTCAGCCAGTGATTGAAACCCTCGCCGAACTGGGCGTGCGCCTCGATGATCGTCATCGGCTCGCCCTCGCAATCGGTCGCGCCGCGAAACTCTTCGACGAGACCCTCGTTGAGCGGCCCGCGCATGCGCAGAACGTAATCGACGGTGAGCGCGTGCACGCCCTGCGAGATCCGGTGGGCGAGGGAGCCGTCGTCGGTGAGAATCTCGAGTCCACCGTCGACCGGCGGCATCGGCTGCACGGCGAGCCAGCGCGCGGCGACTCGCGGCAATTGCAGGTGCTCTGCGGCGCGGAACGTGGCCGCTCTGAGATCGAGCGTCTCGCCGGGGGAACGATGAAACATCAGCACGTGAGCGTGGCTTGCATCGCGGGCACGCAGGCGCACCGGCCGGCCATCGATCGTGATGCGATCGCGGGGCAGCCATTTCGCGCCGAGTTCGGGGACGGCGCCGTTGATCTGCAGGCGCCCCTCACGGATCCAGCGCTCTACCTCGCGGCGCGAGCCTATGCCTGCCGCAGCGAGCACCTTCTGCAAGCGATCCTGGAGCGGCTCGCCGGCCGCGGCCGGGGCTTTCCTGCCGAGCAGCGCGGCCTTCGGCGGCCGCGGCGCGGTTCCCGCCCGGCGCGATGGCGGACGGACCCCGCCGGTTCCTGGCTTCGGGCCGCGCGGCGCGGAGTCTCGGGTGCGCGGCGGCCTGGGCATGTCGCTCAGAACCCGCTGTCGGAACCGCGTGCAACCATTCCTTGGGGTTGCGGCGTCCCGCCTGCGCCATGTGCCGGCTCGGGCTCTTCACCGCCGTCGTCCGGCGCTTCAACGGCGACGGTCTCGGCTGGAGCCGCTTCGGGTTCCGCGCCCGGCAGCGCGAGCTGCACGCGCAATTCCTCGAGTTCCTTCAATTGCGTGAGCGTCGGCAGATCGTCGAGTTTCTTCAAGCCGAAATAGTCGAGGAAATCCCGGGTCGTGCCGAGCAGTTCGGGGCGGCCGGGTACGTCGCGGTGTCCGACGACGCGTATCCAGTTGCGCTCGAGCATGGTCTTGATGATGCTCGGGTTTACCGCAACGCCCCGGATCTGCTCGATTTCACCGCGCGTGATCGGCTGGCGGTAGGCCACGAGTGCGAGGGTTTCCAGGAGAGCGCGCGAGTACTTCGCGGGCCGTTCGACCCACAGGCGCGAGACCGCTTCGGCGACCGTGCTTCGGATCTGGATCCGAAAGCCGCTCGCGACCTCGACGAGTTCGAGACCGCGCGTCGCATATTCCGCGCGCAGGGCGTCGAGGCCCGCCCGAACCTCTTCGACGCTGGACCCGTCGCGCTGATCGAAGACGGCCAGGAGTTCGTCGATCGAGAGAGGCCGCCCGGCGGCGAGCAGGGACGCTTCGATGGCATTCTTGACGTATTGTTCGTTCATTGAGGTCTCGCGATTTCTTCGTTGGCCGCGTCCGCGTCGGCCACCAGCTTCAAGCGCCGCGCAGGATTGCCGGCGCGCACATGCAGGGGCGCGTAGGGCTCCGATTGGATGATCTCGATCAGCCCCTCGCGCATCAACTCGAGGATTGCGACGAACGTGACGCTGACGCCGCGGCGTCCTTCCTCGACCGGGAACAGGCGCACGAAATCCACGTATTCGCGGGCTGCCAGCGCGGACATCACCTCGGTCATGCGTTGCCGTACCGAGAGCGGCTCGCGCTGCACGTGATGGTGGGCGAACATGTCGCTGCGCGCAAGCACGTCCTGGAAGGCTATGAGCATTTCCTGGAGGGTGACCTGGGGCGGAATGCGCACGACCTTGCGCTCGGCGAGGTCGGCCGAGGCGATCCAGGTGTCCCGATCGAGGCGCGGGATCCGGTCGATGCCCTCCGCGGCACGCTTGAAGCGCTCGTATTCCTGGAGCCGTCGCACGAGCTCCGCGCGCGGGTCCGCCTCGTCGGCGGGGTCTTCGTGCTGCGGGCGCGGCAACAGCATGCGCGATTTCACCTCGGCGAGCGTCGCCGCCATCAGCAGGTATTCACCGGCGAGTTCGAGCTGTAGCACCTGCATGAGCTCGATGTAGCGCATGTACTGGCGCGTGATCTCGGCGATCGGGATGTCGAGAATGTCGAGGTTTTGGCGCCGGATCAGATACAGGAGCATGTCGAGGGGCCCCTCGAAGGCCTCGAGGAACACCTCGAGCGCCTGCGGGGGGATATAGAGGTCGCGCGGCATCTCCGTGATGGGCTGGCCTTCCACGACCGCAAACGGCATCTCGGCCTGCGCGGGCGCGGACTCGCCGACGGGCGTCGCCGGGAGCGCGTGAGTCGGCACGATCGAGAGGTCGGGTTTCATCGGTAGTTCATGGCCATGGCTTGACGCACCACGTCGAGCGTGTCGCGCGCCGCTTCGCGCGCGCGCTCGCATCCCTGCGCGATGATACCTCGGACCAGATCGGGATTCTCCTCGAACTCCTGGGCTCGCTTGGCGGTCGCGGTCACCTCGGCGACGATCTTCTCGATCAGCGGCGTCTTGCACTCCAGGCAGCCGATGGCCGCGCTGCGGCAACCCTTCTGCACCCACGCCTGAGTTTCTTCGCTCGAGTAGATCTCGTGCAGATTCCAGACCGGACAGCGATCCGGATCGCCGGGATCCGTGCGGCGCACACGCGCGGGATCGGTCTGCATGGTCTTCAGCTTCTTGACGACCGAATCCGGATCCTCCCGCATCCCGATCGTATTGCCATACGACTTCGACATCTTGCGGCCGTCGAGTCCCGGCACCTTCGGAGTCGCCGTCAGGAGGACTTCCGGCTCCGTGAGCAGCGCAATGCCCGTGCCTTCCAGGAAGCCGAACAGGCGATCGCGATCGGCCACGGTGAGCCTCGCATTCGATTCGACGAGCGCTCGCGCGCGCGCCAACGCCTCCGCATCACCCTTCTCCTGAAATTCCTTGCGCAGCGTGCGGTATAGGTTGGCATTGCGCGAGCCCAGGCTCTTGATGGCCTTTTCGACCTTCTGCTCGAAACCGGCCTCGCGCCCGTAAATGTGATTGAAGCGGCGCGCGATCTCACGGGTGATCTCGACATGGGCGACCTGATCCTCTCCGACGGGCACGTATTGCGACCGGTAGAGCAGGATGTCCGCACTCTGCAACAGGGGATAGCCGAGAAATCCGTAAGTCGACAGATCGCGGTCGGCGAGATTTGCCTGTTGATCCTTGTAGGACGGCACGCGTTCGAGCCAGCCAAGCGGGGTGATCATCGACAGCAGCAGGTGCAGCTCGGCATGTTCCGGAACCCTGGACTGAATGAACAGCGTCGCCACCCCCGGATTCAAGCCCGCGGCGAGCCAGTCGACCGCCATCGTCCACACATACTCTTCTAGATCGGCCGTATCCGCGTACCCCGTCGTCAACGCGTGATAGTCGGCAATGAAGAAGTAACATTCGTATTGGTACTGCAGCTCGATCCAGTTCTTGAGCGCGCCGTGGTAATTGCCGAGATGCAAGGGACCCGTGGGGCGCATGCCGGAGAGCACGCGCCGGTTTTGGATGGCGCCGCTCACGCCGCTGTCCCGAGCAGTGCGCCGATCACGCGCCCTACCAGCCGGTACGCCGGGTCGAACAGGTCCTTGAACGGGCCGTAGGCGATGAGTCCCATGATTCCGACGACCACGAGGAAGCCGTAGGGTTCGATCCGATCCAGGCTCGCGCCGAGCGGGGCCGGCAGCAACGCCCCGAGTATCCGGCCGCCGTCGAGGGGCGGGATCGGCAGCAGGTTGAACAGGCCGAGCACGACGTTGATGATGATCCCGGCCTGGGCCATCAGCGCACACCAGCTGACCAACGTGGCCGAGCCGTCCAGGTGCACCATCGCCGCGAGCACGAGGCACCAGAAGGCCGCCATTGCAAAATTGGCGGCAGGACCCGCGAGCGCGACGAAGACCATCGAACGACGCGGGTTACGCAATGCGCGAATCGCAACGGGCACGGGCCGGGCCCAGCCAATGAGCGGACCCCGCAACAACAGCAGCAAAAGCGGAACCAAAATCGTCCCGACGGGGTCGATGTGGCGCAGCGGGTTGAGGCTCAAGCGCCCGAGCAGCTCTGCGGTGCGATCCCCGCAGAAGCGCGCCGCCCAACCGTGAGCCACTTCGTGCAGCGTGACTGCAGACAAAACCGGGATCGCCCAGATCGAGATTTTGTACGGAAGTTCATTTAAATCCAAAACTTATACTCATTACTTAAAATAAACCTCACGCCTCGCGGCACTGTCTGACCGGCATTATACGTTCGTCGAGTCGACAAAGGGGCTGACGTCACCGCGCCCCTCGCGCATCACGACCGCCCGATCCCCCGAAATGTCGATGACCGACGTCGGGACGAGACCGCAGTTACCGCCGTCGAGCACGAGGTCGACGCGCCGGCCAAGCGTCTCGTAAATCTCCCGGGCGTCGGTGCGCGGCAGCTCCTCGCCCGGCAACAGCAGCGTGGAACTCATGACCGGCTCGCCGAGTTCCTCGAGCAGCATCGCCGTGACGGGATGGTCCGGTACGCGCAGCCCGATCGTGCCCCTGCGTTCGTGCTTCAGGCGGCGCGGCGTCTCGCGGGACGCCTTCAAGATGAACGTGTATGGGCCGGGCGTATAAGCGCGCAGCAGCCGGTACTGCCAATTCTCGACGAGCGCGTACCTGGCGACCTCCGCAAGGTCGCGGCAGACGAGCGTGAAATGATGATTGCGGTCGACCTCGCGGATGTCGCTGATCCTTTGCAGGGCGTCCTTGTCGCCGATATGACAGCCGAGCGCATAGCAGGAATCAGTCGGGTAGACGATCACCCCGCCGCCGCGCAACACCTGCACGGCCTGGCGGATGAAACGCTGCTGGGGGGAGACCGGATGGAGTTGCAGATAGATGCTCATGGCGCCCGGGTTATGATACGCGCATGAAGCAATTGCTCGAATGGGCGCCTCTGCTGCTCTTCTTCGCCGTTTTCCAGGTGTTCGGCATCTACTGGGCAACCGGCGTGTTGATGCTCGCCTCTACGGCCGTGCTCGTGCTGCACCGGCGCAGCACGGGCCAGTACAAGACCATCCACATCGTGACGACAGCCGTCGTGCTGATTCTCGGCACCGCGACGCTCGTGCTGCACGACAAACGCTTCATCCAGTGGAAGCCCACTCTGCTGCTGGGCGTAGCCGCCATCGCGTTTCTCGGCAGCGCCGTGATCGGCCGCCAGCCGCTCGCACGACGCATGCTCGAGGGCGTATTCGACGCGCCCGTGCTCGTCACCGCGCGCGCCTGGCTCGTGCTCAACACGCTCTGGGCGGCGTGGTTCGCGCTGCTCGCCGCGATCAACATCTACGTGGCGCGGAATTTCTCCGAACATGCCTGGGTCAACTTCAAGGTGTTCGGAATCACGCTGGCGATGATCGCCTTCATGATCCCCCAGGTTTTCTGGCTCAACGGCAGGCTCAAACCCGCCCCGGCCGAGGAACCCTCGTGACGCGCGCCCTGCGCCTGCGCGAGCGGCTGGAGGCCCGCTTCGCGCCGATCGAACTCGAGATCGAGGACGAGAGCCACGCGCACGCCGGACACGCCGGCGCCGCGGGCGGGCAGAGTCATTTCAGGGTACGCATCGTGGCGGAGGCGTTTCGCGGTCAAACGCCCTTGGCGCGGCACCGCGCGGTCTATGCCGCCGTCGGCGATCTCTTGCAAACCGACATCCATGCCCTCGCGATCGAGGCGCTGCCTCCCCGCGCTCGCTAGTCCGAGAGGCTGCCAGGTCACTTCATAGGCGGAAGCTGCGGAAATTTGGCGCGCTTCGCGGTACAGGCTAAACTGCGCGCCCCGGCAAGCACCGGCCGCTTCGGCCACCGCCGCCCAGTTCGCTCAGAGGATAACAATGACTCCCATTTTTCAGACTTCCCGGGCGCGCTTTCTCGCGCTGGCCGCGCTTGCCGTCATCGTGGCTTCCTGCGGGAAGGGACAACAGGCCATCCCCAAGGTCGACGACAAGCCCGTGCCCGTGCCCGTGGCGATCGTGAACGGCAACAAGCTGTCGCGGGACGAATACGATTTCTATACGAAGTCCCTGACCCAGGGCAAAGGCGCCGAAACGCTGACACCCGAGCAGAAGGGCCAGGTACTCGACGGCCTCATCGACATGGAGATCATGTCCGAGCAAGCTCTCAAGGACGGCGTCGAAAACGATCCCTCAATCGCGGCACGCCTGCACATCGCGCGTTTGCACCTGCTCGAAGAGGCCGAGTCGGAGAAATACTTGAAGGGCAAGGATGCCACCGACGCGGAATTGCATGCCGAATACGATACGGCCGTCGCGAAGCTCGACAAGACCGAATACCATGCGCGCCACATCCTCGTGAAGGACAAAGCCCTCGCAGAACAGCTCACGAAGAAGCTCAAGGCCGGGGCGAAGTTCGAGGACCTGGCAAAGGCCAATTCGATCGACACGCAGTCCAAGGTCAACGGGGGCGACCTCGGCTGGTTCCAACCGGGACGCATGGTCGCGCCCTTCGCCGACGCCGTGAAGGGTCTCAAGAAAGGCGAACTCACGCCCGAGCCGGTGCAGACGCAGTACGGCTGGCACATCATTCAGCTCGAGGACACGCGCGAGAGTGCGCCGCCGCCGTTCGATCAGGTCAAGGATCAGGTCCGCAAGATCGTCATGCAGAAGAAATGGCAGGCCTACGTCGATGAGCTCAAGAAGGGCGCGCAAATCGAGAAAAAGCTCTGATCCCACGGGGGAGCCGCGAACTTCCCGAGGGCGTCGGCGCCGCACGCCGGCGGCCGCCCGCGGGCTCGCGGGGCTTTTTTTACCGGGTCCGGCCGGATCCCCGGCCATGGATTCATGCCGCCTATAGATTCATGAGTTTTCGAAAAGCCGCCTCGTCGAGCACGGGAATCCCGAGCGCTTCGGCTTTGGCGAGTTTCGAGCCCGCCTCCGCTCCCGCCACGACATAGCTCGTCTTCTTCGACACACTGCCCGACACCCTGCCGCCCCGCGCAAGGATCGCCGCCTCGGCGGCCGGACGCGCGAGTCCTGCGAGCGTGCCGGTGAGCACGAATGTCCGGCCCGCCAGATCGCCGCTCGGCGCGGCCTCGACCGGCGGCCAGTCGAGCCCCGCCGCCAGCATGCGATCGACGAGCGCAGCGTTGTCGGCATCCGCGAAATAGCCGGCGACGTGAGCCGCGACGATGGGACCGACATCCTGCACACGCTCGATGTCATCGGCGGCCGCGCGACGCAATTTCGCAAGCTCGCCGTAATGCAGTGCGAGCGCGAGCGCCGTCGCTTCGCCGACATCGCGAATGCCGAGCGCGTACAAAAAGCGCGCGAGCGTCGTGCGTTTCGCCGTCTCGATGGCTGCAGCCAACTTCTCGGCGGATTTCTCCCCCATGCGCTCGAGATCCGCAAGCTGGGTGACCGTGAGATCGAACAGATCGGCGGCGCTCGCCACGAGTCCCGCCTCGACGAGCTGATCGACGAGCTTGTCGCCGAGACCGTGGATGTCGAGCGCGCGGCGCGACGCGAAATGTTTGATCTCCTCTTTTCGCTGCGCCGCGCAGGACCGCCCACCCGTGCAGCGAGCCGCGGACTTGTCCGCCTCGCGCACCACGGGCGAGCCGCAGACCGGGCAGACCTCGGGCAGCGCCACCGGCCTCGAATCCGGCGGCCGCCGCTCCAGCAACACGCGCACGACCTCGGGGATGACGTCGCCCGCGCGCCGGATCACGACCGTGTCGCCGACGCGCACGTCCTTACGGCCGAGTTCGTCGATGTTGTGCAGGGTTGCATTGCTGACGGTCACGCCGCCCACGAAGGCCGGCTCGAGGCGGGCGACCGGGGTCAAGGCGCCGGTGCGCCCCACCTGAAACTCGACGGCGAGCACCGTCGTCAAGGCCTCCTCAGCGGGAAACTTGTGCGCGATCGCCCAGCGCGGCGCGCGCGAGATGAAGCCGAGGCGGCGCTGCGCGGGGAGATCGTCGACTTTGTAGACGACGCCGTCGATCTGATACGGCAGGCGTGCGCGCATCGCGCCAAGTTCGCGAAAATATTCGAGACAGCCCTCGACCGAATCGACGATGCGCGACTGGGGACAGATCTTGAAGCCCCATTCGCGCAAGCGGCCGAGCAGCCCGCCTTGGGTGTCCGGCAGGTCGCCGCCCATGACGGACCCTACGCCGTAGACGAACAAATCGAGCGGCCGGGCTGCGGTGAGCTTCGAATCGAGCTGACGCAAGCTGCCCGCGGCCGCATTGCGCGGATTGACGAAGGCCTTCTCGCCACGCGCGAGCGCCTGGGCATTGAAGCGGGCGAAGCCGGCGAGCGGCATGAAGACCTCGCCGCGCACCTCGAGCAGACTCGGCACACCGGCGCCGCGCAGCTTCAGCGGCAGCGCCGCGATGGTGCGCAGGTTCTGCGTGATGTCCTCACCGGTTTCGCCGTCGCCGCGCGTCGCACCCTGGACGAAGCGTCCGTCCTCGTAGGTCGCGCTCACCGCCAGACCATCGAGCTTCGGCTCCGCCGAGTAACGGACGTCGTCCTCAGCGCCGGCGAATTCGCCCCAGCGTTCGCGAACGCGCCGATCGAAGTCGCGCACGTCCTCGGCGCTGAAGGCATTGTCGAGCGAGAGCATCGGGATGCGGTGGCGCACCGCGCCGAAAGCTGCGACCGGCGCCGCGCCCACGCGCTGCGTGGGAGAGTCGGCACGCAGCAGCGCCGGATGGCGCTGTTCGAGCTCGCGCAGCTCGGCCATGCGCGCATCATATTCGGCGTCGGGTACTTCCGGGTCGTCGAGCGCGTGGTAGCGATGATTGTAGCGTTCGAGGAGTTCGCGAAGTTCCGCGACGCGCGCGGCCGCACGCCGGGGCAGCCGTCCGCCGGAATCGGTCACGGTGCCGACGCTTGGAAGCGACCCGCTTCCGAGCGCAGCTCCGCGATGCGCAGTGGCGACATCGCGAGCCCCTTCTCGTCCTGAACCGCGCCACCCAAGTCGTCGGCGAGCCCGCGTGCCGTCGCGAGCAGCGCATCCACGGTCGGCACCGCCTCGAGCGGCCCCGGCAGCACGGCGAACAGACTGATGCCGCGAAACTCGTCCTGCGGCATGCGCTCCGGGTCGAACGTCCCGGGTTCGACCAGGCTCGCGACGCAGAACAGACTGCGGCCGTCGACGTGCTTGCGGTGATAGACCTGATAGCGTCCGAATACCAGACCCTGCGCATCGAGCGCCGCAACCAGCCGGTTGCCGGGCCACGGACCGGTCCCGTGCGCCGCGACACGCACGGTGAAGATTTTCTGCCGGTCGGCCGCGAACCGGTCATTCGCGACCCGGTCATTCGCGCCCCGGTCATTCGCGACCGGCGCGCGCGCCGCGCCCCGCGAGGGCTCGCTCAGGGTCGCGGGAGTGGCCACGACGGGCGCCGCGCCCGGCTTGACCGGAGCCGCGCCGGGCTGAACCGGCGTGGATGCCGGAGCTCGCGCGGATGCCGTCGGATCTGCCGAGATCTCCAAATCGAGCAGGGGCACGCCGTCGAAATCGGCGGTCTTGATGCTGAGCGGCTCGAACGGCGGAACCCCCCAGCGCTGCGGCTCGGGGTCGGCGCGCATCCTCGGAACATCGGCGTCGGGGAGGTCGGCCGACTCGTCCGCCGAGGTGCCGGATCCGGCAGGGGTACCGCGCTCGCGCAGCTCCGCCGCACCGCGCGCTTGGCGCGAGCCGCGTGCACTCCACCACCAGATTCCGCCGAGCAGAACCAGGCATATCGCCGCCAAAATCAAACGCAAATCACCCAACCGGGCCAACTCCCGTTACATCGCCGCCAGGCGCACGGCTTCATCGACGTCGACGGCAACGAGGCGCGACACGCCAGGCTCGTTCATCGTGACACCGACCAATTGCGAGGCCATTTCCATGGTGCTCTTGTTGTGCGTGATGAAGATGAACTGCACGCTGCGGGACATCTCGCGCACGATGTCGCAGAAGCGGCCGACGTTGTTCTCGTCGAGCGGCGCATCGACTTCGTCGAGCAGGCAGAACGGCGCCGGATTCAGATCGAATATCGCGAACACGAGCGCGACGGCGGTCAAGGCCTTCTCACCCCCGGAGAGCTGGCTGATCGTGCTGTTGCGCTTGCCCGGCGGCCGCGCCATCACGGACACACCGGCTGCGCTCGAATCCTCGCCCTCGAGCTCGAGATAGGCGTGACCGCCGCCGAACAGCCGTGGAAACTTCTCCTTGAGACCCGCGTTCACGCGATCGAACGTGTCCTGGAAGCGCGTTCGGGTTTCCCGATCGATCTTGCGCATGGCCGACTCGAGGGTTTCCAGCGCGTCAGTCAAATCCTTGAACTGACGGTCCAGATATTCCTTGCGCTCCGACTGCTCTTTGAACTCGTCGATGGCGGCCAGATTCACCTGACCCAGCCGCTCGATCTTCTCGGTGGTGTCGGCGAAGCGGGACTCCCAGGCGTCCACGCTTGCCTCCGCCGCGAGTTCGGAGATCAGGGTCGCGAAGTCGAACTGCGTCGCGGCCAGCTGCTCGAGGACGTTCTCGTGCCGCATCTTGACTTGTTCGGCCGCGAGGCGGGCCTCCTCCGTCGCCTGCCGCGCCGTATCGACGCGACGCTCGATCGCGGCGCGCGCCGCTTCCCGGGCGCGCAACCGGGCATCGAGTTCGTCGGTCGCAAGCCGTGCAGCATGCAGTTCGTCCTCGACCCGCTGACGTGCGACGAGCGCCGCATCGAGTTCCGCCTGCAGCGCCGTGAGAGGCTCATCGCCGTCGGCGAGCTGCGCGGCGAGCTCGGCGCGGCGCGCAGCGAGCACACCGATTTGATGCTCGATGCGCGCGACGGTCGTCGTCAGCGAGGCGAGCGAGGAGCGGCGCGATTCGACGTGCAGGGCCAGATCCCGCGCCGCGCGCTGCGCGGTCTCGGCGGCGGCACGCGCCTCCTGGAGTTCGGCCCGCAGGCGTTCGCGCTCGCGCTCGAGTTCGATGCGGTGGGGTTCGAGCGCGGCGAGCGCGTCAATCGCGCTTTCCATGCGGCCGCGCGCAGCACGCAATTCGGCGTCGGTGCGGGCAAGTTCCACGGCAATGTCGGCGAGGCCCATTTCGAGCTGCCCGAGCCGCCGCGCGGCCTCGGACGCCCGCGCCTGTGCCGTATCGTGTGCGGCGCGACGATCGACGTGTTCGCGGTGCAGGCGGTTGACGTCGGATTGGTAGCGCTCCCGCTGATCCTCGCGTTCGCGCACGCGTTCGCGTGTCAGCGTCAGTTGATGCTCGAGGTCACGGACCTGGTCGGCGAGCGCGCCGACCGTGGCGCGAATCTCGCGCAGCGACTCTTCGCGCTCGATGACCCCGGCATGCGGATCGCGGTCGCGCGACAAACGCAGCCAATCCGGTCCCAGCCAGATGCCGTCGCGCGTGACCACGGATGCACCCGGCGGCAGCGTGCGGCGCCGTGCGAGGGCTTCGCCCAGACTTTCGGCGGCATAAACCCCGCT
>Ga0302319_10002404_pt1 | contig 40527 bp, 36 predicted proteins | sample Bog_T0_2_FD_203319 | JGI IMG/M metagenome (GOLD analysis project Ga0302319, IMG submission 203319) | Peat permafrost microbial communities from Stordalen Mire near Abisko, Sweden - Bog_T0_2 | ecosystem: Environmental > Terrestrial > Soil > Wetlands > Peat | place: Sweden: Abisko, Stordalen Mire... | reverse complement strand
GGACGGATGAATTTCTGCGCGCGCCGTCCGAGGCGGAAAAAGTCAGAGCTTATCTGGAACATGTCAGCCAGGGCCGCGAATGGATGGGGGAACTGACCAACCTGCGCCGCGACGGGACGTCTTACCAGGTCGAGGCCACGGTTTCCCCGATTTCCGACATGACGGGGCGGTTCATCGGTTACGTGGCCTGCGAGCGTGACATCACCACGCGCAAAAAATTGGAAGGCGACCTCCGGCTGCAGCATGATTTTGTCCACAGCATACTGCATTCCCTTGACGGTGCCATTTACAGCCTTGATCGCGAGTTCCGCGTGACGCACGCCAACGACGGCTGGCGCCGCCTGCACGCCGAGCACGGCGGCATCCGGCTGCACGGCCCGCCGGAAATCGGGCGCCCGCTGCTTGATTACGTCACCAATCCAGCGCGTCGCTCGGAGCTGTCGGTGATTTTTAAGGAGGTGCTCGCCACCGGCCAGGCGCAGGACAACCGCTATCAGGCACCCGATGGACACCACTGGCTGGTCAAAATTTCACCGTGGATTCACGCCGGCGACGTGCGCGGCCTCATCTACAGCGTCGCCGATCAAACCCGTTATCACGAACTGCAGGGCCAGTTGTTCCAGTCGCAGAAGATGGAAATCATCGGCACGCTCGCCGCCGGCGTCGCCCACGATTTCAACAACCTGCTCCAGGCCATCCGCGGCAACATCAGCCTCGTCATCATGCAGGCGCCGCAGAACTCGGACCTGCATCATTGGGGCGAGCAAATCAATCTCGCCGCCACGCGCGCCGCGGAAATCACCCAGCAACTGCTTTCCTTCAGCCGCCGGTCGGAGGAGAAGCGGGTCGTGCTCGACCTCAATCAAATTGTCCACGAGGCCGTCCAGCTCGCCCGCCGCACGCTGCGCGCGAATGTGAATCTGGAAATCGTCCCGGCGTCCAAACCGGTTCCGGTAAAGATTGAATTCAGCCGCGCAACCCAGACGCTGCTCAACCTCTGCGTGAACGCCCAGGACGCCATGCCCGACGGCGGCAACCTCACCCTCACCAACGCCATTGTGGCCGTGTCGCCCGAAGTCGCGGTGCGCCACGGCTTGGTGGCGGGCAGCGAGTTCGCCTGTTGCAGCGTGGCGGACACCGGCTGCGGCATTCCGGCAAATTTGATGCCGCGGATTTTCGAGGCGTTTTTTTCCACCAAGGAAAAGGGGCGCGGCACCGGCCTCGGCCTTTCCATCGTGCATCGCATCATGCAGGAGGCCGGCGGTTTCGTGGACGTGGAAAGCGCGGTGGGCCGGGGCACCACGTTTCATCTTTATTTTCCCGTTTCACGGGAAAATCTCGTCGCCGCGTCGGAGCCGGTGGAACGGCCGCTCCCTCATGGCAAAGGCCGGGTGCTCGTGGTGGACGACCTCGATTTGCTGCGCGACTTCGCCAGGACATTTCTCGAAACCACGGGCCTGACCGTTTTCGTAGCCGCCTCCGGCCGCGAGGCGCTTCAGCTTTTGGAAAAGGAAAACGGCGCGGTGGACATCCTCTTCACGGACTACGCGATGCCGGGCATCAATGGCGCCGATCTCATCGAACAAGTCGCCGTGCGCTGGCCGGGCATCCGCCCGGTGTTGGCTTCGGGTTATCTCGAAGAGCCGATTGTGAAACGGCTTGAAAGCATGAACGCCAAGGTGCTCACCAAACCCTACGAAATGCAGGAGGCTGCCAAGGTTCTCATTGATCTGCTGCCTAAAAAGAGTGACGGGTGACACGAGATCCGGCAACGTCCCGATCTCCATTCGTAGTCATAATCTTAAGGATTAGGAACCGTCCTATAATTAAACGCGCAACGCGCCAATTTCCAGTCGCCTCACCGTGTCGCCGCAATCACGCCGTCCAGAACGCCCGCCGCCAAAGGCACGACCGGCCGCAACATTTCCACGCGAGTATTCAAATGCACCACCGTGTCGCGCGCGCCGGCGGCGACCAGCCGGCGATACCAGTCCACAAATGCGCGGCTCACGGCGGCTTCCTCCGGGGCGTCCCGAAGTTTTTCCAACGGTTGTGAAGCCGCCGTCGCGCAAATGATTTGCGCGGCCAGTGCGCGCGGCGGACGTTCGCCGTTGATGGCGCGCGTCCACAGCGGCAACGCCTCCGCCGGCTGCTGGCTCAAAAGCAGCGCCTCGGCGCGTTGCGCCACAATCACGCTATCCTCCGGCAATTGCCGGAGGGCCTCGCCGGTCCAGTCGCGGGCGAATTCCAGGAATTCCGGCTTGCCCAGCACGATTTCGCCGCCCAGCCGCCAGGCGGCAACGTTGCGGGCGCTGGCTTGAACCAGGTCGTTCAATTGTTGCAGCGCTTCAACCTGCCGGTTTTGGCCGGCGAGAAATTTCGCGTAATCCAGTTTCAATTCGGCCAGCGGCACATTTTCCAACAGCCCGGATTGGAACGCCTTTTCCGCGCCGGCGTGGTCGCCCAGTTTCATCAGCGACAATGCGAGGCAATGATGCGGCACGGCGGTGAGGATGTCCGTGTTGATCGGCGCGAGCGCCGGCTGCTTCCGTTTCGCCAGGCATTGCCGCATTTCCCCGGCGGCCTCGCGGAAGTTTTTCAATTCAAAAAGCGCCAGGCTTAACGCGAAGTGCAGCGACGCGGTCAGTCCGCCTTGTTTCGCCAGCGGCGAATTCAGCGCCTGCACGATCTCGTCGTGCGCGCGCACCTTGTAGAGGTGACACGAGAGTTGCGTGAGCAGCACTTCGCGCAATTCGGGGGTGACCTCGGCCGGTGGTTGCGCGGACATCAGCCGGAACGCCTCGCGGTAATGCGCCAGGCCCGGTGGCAAATCATCGGAATGGACGAGTTCGAGGCCGAGGTTCATCTGCAAATTCGGGTCGTTGGGAAATTCCACAACCGCCTGCCGGAGCAATTTCAAATTGCGTTCAATTTTATTTCGGTCCCGGACGATTTCCTTCGAGTAGCCGTGGTGGAGCAATTCCGCCGCGCCGATGGCGGTCTTCATTCCCCATGCCCGGCCAAGCTGGACGAGGCTCGGAAAAACCTGCTCGTGAATCCGGCTGTAATAATAAACGCCCGGCGCGTTGCGTAAAAAACGCGGGACGCAATGCCGTCCGTGCGCTTCCTCGCCTTTGTTCACCAGCGGCAGGCGGAAGGCAATCACCTCCGCGCGCTTCATGTCGGCGCGCAACCGCTCATGCTCGGCGGCTGGCAATTCCTCGTCGGCGTCGAGCATCAAAACCCAGTCGCCGGTGGCGTGTTCCAGCGCGGCGTTGCGCGCGGCGGAAAAATCGTCGCACCAGGCGAACGAATAGATTTCCGCGCCGAATGATTTTGCAATTTCCACGGTGCGGTCGGTCGAGCCGGTGTCCACGACGACAATCTGCTGCGCCAAACCGTGAATGGATTTCAAGCATTGCGCCAGAAATTGCTCCTCGTTTTTGACAATCAAGCAAACGGACAATCTATTTCCGATTTCCGATTTCCGATTTCCGATTTGATCCGGTAAGACAAGCCATTCATGCTGCGCATTCCCCTTGAGCGGCTTGCTCAAAAATTGTTTCGGTGCTTTCCAATCCGGCGCGAGAACGCGGGCGCGTTGCGCGCAGGCGCGGGCGGTGTTGGCGTCGCCGGCAGCCAGCGCAATTTCGGCGAGCAGCAAATATCCTTCGGGATGAAATGGCCGGATGGAAATTGCCGCGATGGCTGAATTCCACGCGGCCCCGAGATCGCGCCGTCCGAACTGCGAGCGCGCTTCGTCCAGATTGCCGATTCGCACGACGGGTGGCGGCGGGACCGATACAACTTTTGGAGTCGGTGGCAAAGGCGATTTTGCGGCGTTTGACTCCCGGCTGACGGCCAGCAATTGCAGACGCTGGCCGGCGATTTGCGCGGCGTGTTTCCAGGTCCAATCACGGCGAGCATATTCGCTGGCGCGGGCGCCCCGGTCGCGGGCGGCCTCGCGGTTTGCGACCACCCATTTCATCTGCGAAACGAGCGCCTGACCATCTGGTTCCAAAAGCCAGCCCTGGCCGGCGAGTTTCATGCCGCTGACGGAGTCGCCAATGGAAATGCGTTTTGACGGAACATGAAAGACGAATTCCTTGCCGGCAAAATCATCCGTCGCGCCGCCAGCGGTGACAATGACCGGCAGGCCGCAGGCCATCGCTTCCAGCACCGGCAGACCGAAACCCTCGCCGCGATAGGGATGCGCAAGGCAGTCACAGGCGGTGTAAAGTCCGGGCAGCACATCGGGTGAAAGTTCGTCGTCGAGGTAAAGAATTTCCGGCGCGTTGGGCCGGACCTGGGCGGCGCGGATTTGCGCGGCAAAGGTCTGGCCCTGATAAAATGTTTTTCCGCCAAAATCCTTGATCACGAGGCAGACGTTGTCCTTTGCGGTGAACGAACTCAAAAACGCGTTGAGCAACACATCCGGGCCTTTGCGGCCGACGGTGCCTCCGACGAAGAGGAATTTGAACTTCTTTTGAGTGGCCAGTTTCATCGGCGCGGCCTGCGGATTGAATTTGTCCGGGTCAATCCCGTTGGGCACGACAAAGACCTTTTCCGCGGCGATGCCGGACTCGATGTAGCGGTCGCGGACAAACCGGGTCGGGGTCCAGAACTCGTCCACGCCGCGCGCGCGGCTCACCCAATCCTGCGGCAGCGGGCCGAATTCCCACGGCTGGATGACGACAAGTTTTCCGTTGAGCGGACGTTCCCAATCCGGGGGCCAGGCGTGGCGCACGGTCACGGCGGCGTCAACCGGGGCAACGGGCAAAATTTCCCGCGCGAGATGTTCAAAGCCCCGCGATGCCGCCGTGCCGGTGCTGACGCGCCGGATTTCGATGCCGGGGAATTGTTTCAACGCGCCCGTCAATTCGCGGTTCACATGGGAGAGGCTGCCGTGGTCCAGGAAGGAGCCGATCCAGCTCACAACCGGGATGCCGGTATTCGCGGCCACGGCATTTGCGGAAGTCTCCTGCAAAATCGCCGCGATCCGCCGGGCGAAATCCGACCAACGGGATTTCAGGTATTTGACGTCCGCCGCCGGGAGCCGGCTGGTGGACGCGGCTTTTATCTCGGCCACGGCCTCGCGGCAGACGACGGTCTTCCATCCCAGGTCGTTCATCTGGAACATGAGGTTCAAAGCGGTGGCCGCGCGGCCCAGTTTTTCATTGAAACCCAGTCCTTCGACGAAAGCGGAACGACGGATGAGGAAACAGCGGGTGAGCGCGTCCAAGGAATTTTCCGGAGCCAGTTTTTCTGGATTTGCCTCCGGTTGGCGCGGCGATGGAAACACAATGGCGGCATCGTGCCCCGTGCGGATGGCGTTCAGCATCGCCACGTCCCAGCCCGGCGACATCGGTGTGTTCCCGTCAATGAAAACCACAAATGAGGCCACGGAACTGTCCACGACGAAATTCAACTGCTGGATGCAGGATTGTTGCGGCGGGCGTTTCAGGACGCGGATCCATTTGATTTCGCTGGTAAACTCCTGCGCGATGACGGCTGTTTCCAGGTCGTCCTTCTCGGCCAGCAAAACGATTTCGCAGCGCGGGTTGCGGCTGGAAATCAGTTTCAACCGGTTCAGGCATTCGCGCAGCCGGCCGGCGTCGCGTTGCGGCGACACCGTGATCGTTAATTCCGGATATTCGCCATTATCGTCTCCGCTGGGATTGCACAGCAGCATCGCCTTGCCGCAGGAAAAAAAGTCGGAAGCAACGCGCGGGTTTTCCATCTGAAAGGCGCCTTGCGGCCAAAGCACACCCTGCCCGTTGACCAATTTCACATAGTTGCGTGTGCGCGCGAGTTCAAGCTCCCGCGGGCCGCAAATCATTTTGACGCCTTCGGCAAAATAATAATCGTCCAGCGGCAGCGAGCCGAAATGTGACAGTTCATCCAGCAGTGGAAAGGCCGTGACCCGGGTCAAGATTGGCGCGCAACTGCGATCCAGATCGGCCAGAATCCGCCGTGAATCCTCCGACAAACCGCCGAGCAATTCTGGTTTCTGCGCGCGGAACCAAAGCCAGAGTTTTTGAAAGAATAGCAGGCCGTCTTTGAAACCACGCTGACAGCGCAACAAATCCGGCGAGAAGCGCATTTCATCCAGCACCGGCTTTACCGTGCCGTCAGCCTCCCGCTGGTAACCCAGGGTGGTGCCAATAGGCGCGGTCAGACATTGTTCAACAAAGGCGGGTGAACGCAGAAAGGCAAAGTAATCGAAATCCGGCCGGCCAAATGCGCCGAGGAAATGCCGGACATCAAGGCCGTCGAGCATCCGGCGGGCGGCGCGCTCGCACGTCACCAGGAAGCAACCGATCAAATGCGCCGGGCGACCTTCAATGTCGAGGATGCGCTTGAGTTGGAACTGCGCGGAGGCATTGTAACCGAGGTCGCACAAGCCAACCGGTGCTCCAGACTCCAGCCAGGGTTGGAAATAATCAATGACCTTGCGGCGTTCCTCGGCGCTTTTGGCTTCGATGCGTCCGGCGATTTCCGACGTGAAAAGATATTTGGCCAGCTTGAGAATGCGTTCGTGCGTGTCGGCTTTTTCCTCCGGTGAGAATGGCATTTTTTGCACGTCAGCCGGATGCAGGCCAAAATGCTCCAGGATGGTTTTTATGGGCAGCGTCTGGCGACGTTCGAGCCAGTCAATGAGATTGTCCGCCGACAATTTGCCGATGGCGGCAAGGTCGGTGGATTTGCGGTTCACATAAAGCGGCGTGATTTCAAGCGCATGGCCCATTGCATCGGCTTCGTTCTGTAGCAACTTGCCGAGAATTTCCCCCTCGCGCATGAACGCCCCGACTTTGCGCACGCCTGCGGCGACAAACTGGTCGCACGCCCACGTGGCATAGCGCGTCAACAACGGCCCCAACAACAAAGCGCCCGAACGGCCAAAAAACGCCGCGTCGGATGCCCCCGCAAAATACCGCGCCGCGAGCAGACGGAGTGAATTGAAGCTGAACGGCGGGGTTTGCCCGCCAGACAGGAATTTTTCACGGTCAAGGATGGTGTTGATTTCCGGCGTGCTCTGCCGGTAATGGCAGCCGCGCACGCCGGCCTTGCGGGCGCCAGCCACGTCCGATCCAAAATTGTCGCCGATGTGGAGCAGTTGACCGGGTTCGAGCTTCAGTGTTTTCAGCGCACGCCGGAAAAGGTTGCCCGTGCCTTTGCACGCGCCCGTGTCGCACGAGGTCAGGATGGCATCGAAGATCGCCGGGTCGAAATGGTTGGCCCGCAGAATCCCGCGCAAATGATCCGCGGAAAGATAAATGTCCGAAAGGATCAACACCTGGAGGCCGCGGCGACGGACGTGCTCGATGAAACCGGCCATGATCGGATTCAACAGACAAAGGTCGCTTTCCACGCCGTGTTCGGTTTTAACCCCCGCCACCGGGTCTTGGACAATCATTTTGAGCTGGCCGTAGATGTCGTGGATGCTGATGTCTTCCCAGGCGGAGGTTTTCGTGTTTTGGACTTCACGCGTTTTGTATTCGGCGTGCCGGCGCAACACTTCGAAATCCGCGGGTGAAATTCTCGCCGGCAGCAAGCTTTCCCGATGCAAACGGTGGCCCACCTCGTAAAATACGTCGGTGGGTTTGCCGACCATCCGCCAGACCAGCGTGTCGAAGAAATCAAACGACACGGCCCGGATGCGGCCGGCGCTGTGTTCGATCATCTCGGCGGCGCGGCGCAGCGAAGCGTCGCGTTGCCAGAAATCCGGAGGCAAATCCAATGCGGGATGTGGATGAATTTTCATGAGGTGACGCCGGTGGAAACGCGCGATAGCGCCGGCGTTTTTTTAAGCACAAAAGCCATGAACCGGCCGTCAAAGTCGCAGTCAACGCTCTCGATCTCGAAACAGGTGCTGCTGGACGCGCCGGCGACGGCCAGTTCGTTCAAAAAACTCAAATGCGCCACGCGCGGATGGTCCGCGTCCGGCGGCGGCAGCACGGCGATGATCCTGCCGCCGTCGCACAAAATTTCCGCCATCCGGGACAGGAGCGCCTGGAGTTCGAGATTGTGTTCCCAAGCGTGGCGGAAGAAAACCGCCTGGGCCTTTTGCCCGATGCGCCGCATCCAACGCAGGAAATTTTCCGCGCTGGAACATTGCAACGTGCGCGCGTCAAAACCGTGCATCGCGCGCGCCAGCCGCGCCGGCCCCGGCAACGACTCGCAGCCCATGACCGCGAATCCATGCTGGCGCAGGGTCTCCATCAATTCACCGCGGCCAGCGCCAAGGTGGAGCACCGCGCCGTCGGCGGCGTTCAACCGGGATTCATAATGGCTGACGAGGGCTTCGCACGCGCCGATTCGGCCCGGTTGAGCAAAATAATTTTGCCGGGCGTTGTCAAAAAAAATGGCAGGCCCCGGCGGTGAAAATTCCAGTTCGCCTTCCAAATCGGCGTTTTCCGGCACGAACAAATTGGCGGTGTTGCTCATAAATTTCTGACTGCCCGTTTCTTTTACGGGCGGGCCGACTGATCATCGGCCCGCCCGAGGAAGGAGCCAGCGGTTACGTCCTTTGGACGAACGAAATTCGCTGACCATGTTACTGGAACAACCCCGGCCCGGTTCGTGGCGCGTGGTCAGGCACGCCATGTCCTGCCGGCCGGATGGTTCCAGAATTTGTTGCCGCCGGTTGGGCGGCCAAAATGTTTGCTTCGCCGGTCACACGCTTTTGGCGGTTTCTCGTTTCGGTTTTGCCGTTGTCGTCAGCGGCAGTTTCGGCAATGCCGTGCACTGCCGGGTGAGCGCCTGCTGGTTGCTGTGCTGGATTTCCTCGTAGACTTCCCGGCGATGCACCGGCACCTCGGCCGGCGCTTCAATCCCGATTTTCACCACGTCGCCTTCCACGCGCACGATCTTCACGTGAATGCGCCCGTCAATCACGATGCTTTCGCCGGATTTGCGCGAGAGGATGAGCATGGCGCGTGTCAGCCGGCGTTTCCGTTGAGCGGCAATGGCTGCTGGACCGAGTATTGCGCGGCGTTGGCGATGACCACCTGCTTGCCCACGCCGGTGTTGCGATTGATGACGATTGGCCCCTTCAAATTAACTGTGGCGCGGTGCGGACCCGCCACCGTGACGATGACATAGACCGCCGCGTCGTCCGGCGAAGTCAATTCCAGCAGTTCCACGTCCGCCTCCGGAATGTCCGGCTGGTAATCCGGCATGAAATAAAGCGGCTCGATGACGACGAAGGCGAGCGCCGGATTGTTTTTCACCTGCAACCAGCGGAACGGCGCTTCGCCGGGCTTGGCGATGAGCAGGTAATCTTTCATGTGCTCGAAGCCCAGCAATCCCGCCGGCATCCGCACCTCGCAGCAGGGAATGGCCTCGGCCACTTCCGGCTCTTCGCATTCAATTACATTGGCGCTTGTCATGTTGTCACCTGTTTAGCAACGAGTGTGCCACGGAACCAACCGACTGCGCGCGCGGGCTAAATGCTTGAAAAACCGGCAAAAAAATCGTCCGGCAAACAAACCCGATGTCCGAAACCAAATCGGAAGCCCGATCCACCCGGCAATTTTGTCTCCCTCCCGGCGGAATTTGCCCCCCGCCTGTGTGGAACATGGTGGAAACGTGACGGCTTCCGGCGCGGAGTGTCCAGCGCGGAGCGGTGACGGGTGACGGGAAAAGGGCGGCACGGCGATTGTCGCTGCACTTGTCACTTGTCACCTGCCACCTGCCACATGGAAACGTGATGGGTGACGGGTGACATGAAAAATGACTAAACCCAAATGACGCAGATAAATTCCTAAACCATGGAAAATGACCAAACCATAGTGACGAATGCCTATATAATGACCAAGCCCGAATGACGAATGACCGTTCGCACGGTTAATTTCCATTCGGCCTTCGTCATTGGGATTTCTTTAGTCATTAGGATTTAGGAATTAGGAATTTATCGGCGTCATTCGTCAGGATTTAGGAGTTGATTTGAGTGTCGAGTGACAAGTGACCAGTGGCGCTTAGCTTCGCAGTGCGGCCTTTTTCCCGTCACCCGTCACCCGTCACTTGTCACATTTACGGCAGCGAACTCAAAACATATTGTTGCAGTTGCATGATTTGCGAACTGGTCTGGAGCGCCACCTGGTAGGCGTTGTTGGCCTGCGTCAATTGCGTCAACGTCTGCGCCAAATCCGCCCCCGCCACGCTGGTCAAACTCTGCTGCAATCCGCTCTGCTGTGCCGAGGCGAACGATGCCGCCGCCGTCAGCCGCGTCTGCGCCGCGCCGTTGGTCGCGACCTGATAAATGATGTTGTCACTGTCATTGGACAGATTTTTCGCGTCCGTGGCCGTGATGGCGCCGGTGTTGCCGGACAACAAATTGTTCTGGAGCGAAATCAGGTGATTGAACAAATCCGCGCCATAACGGCTGTCGCTTACCACGCCGCGCGCGCCGGAACCGGAATTGTTCTCGCCGGGCGCGTCCACAGCCAGCGTCGCGTTTTGCCCCACTTCCGCCGTTGCCACGTCCGCATTGCCCGAATACGTCACTGCGGTGACGTTGCCGCTGGCGTCCGTGCTCACCGTGAACGGCGCGCTGCCGGAGGCGGTGCCACCAAAGACATACTGGCTGCCGTCCTGCGTGTTCATTAATTGCGCCGCCTGCTGGATCAACTGCGTCACCTCGGTGGCATTGGCCTGCAACTGCGCCGGAGACGACGCGCCATCGGCGGACGTGGCGATTTCGCTGGCGCGCTCCTCAATGGTTTGGAGGGAGGACAGCGCGTTGCCGGCGATGGTGGCGCGGTTTTGCAGCGTGGAAATGTTTTGCGCGTATTGCGTCACCGCGCTGTTGTCGGCCTGCAAATTGAGAGCCAGGGCCATGCCCGTCGGGTCGTCCGACGGCGCGGAAATTGTCTGGCCGGTCGAGGCCTGGTTTTGAAGTTGGTATTGCTGCGCGGACAGCAGGTTCAACTGGCTGACCATTGAATCCGTGTAAGAAGTGCCTGCGATGCGCATAAGTTTCGTGGAGTTGCGGGTTCAAGTCGTTTGACCGAAGTGCCGTTGGAACTGTGAAACACAGGAGCCAGAATTGGGAATGGCTAATGCCGAAGCACTAATGACTAAAAAATGTCGAAGCTCGTATGACGAATGGCAGACCAGTCGCCGGAACGCCATTTGCCATTTGGTATTTGTCATTGGGAATTCTTTAGTCATTATGGTTTAGGAATTAGTCATTTTCCGTTCAAGTGCTCTTCAAGTTCACCACCGTCTGCAGCATCTCGTCCACCGTGGAGATGAGCTTGGCCGAGCATTCGTAGGCTTTTTGATAGGTGATCAAATTCGTCGTTTCCTCGTCCAGCGAAACGCCGCTCACCGAGTCGCGCTGGTTCAGCAGCATGGTGTTGACGGAATTGTAATTGTTCACCTGGTCGTTGGCATTGGAGAGCGCGTTGCCGAAATTCTGCACGTCCTGCGCGTAGGCGCCGCTGAAGGTCTGGTTGTTCAGCGCGGCGATGGATTGCTGGCCCAACTGCGCCAGTTGCAGCGCGATGGAATTGTCACCGGTGGCATTCGCGGTTCCGGCAGCCTGGATTTGCGACGGGTCGTTGGCCACCGCTGGATTCACGCCGATGGTCGCGGCGTCGCTGCCGGTGAAGAAATCCGCGCCGTGGTTGCCGTTGAGATCGTAACCGTTTTGATAAATGCCATTAACTTGAGTGATGAGCGACGACGCCATCGTGTCCAGTCCGCTGCGCAGTGTGGCCAGCGTTTCGTCGCGGGCGTCAATCATGCCTTGAATCGAGCCGCCCGAAAGCGTCAGCGGCGTGGCGGACGACGCGGTCTGCACGAGCAAATTTCCGTTGCCGGGATCGTATGTCGTCAGCGTGTCGGTAAGTTTGTTGCCGGTGACAAGCTCCTGGCCGCTGATGCTCACGCTGACGGTGCCGTCGGAATTGCTCGCCGTCTGGATGTTCACCAGCTTGGACAGATTTTCCAAATCCTGTTCCCGTGAATCCACCAGGTCATTCGCGTTGCCGCCCGAGGCCGTAGCCTTGGCAATCTCGTCGTTGAGGCTGGCGATGTCAGACAGCGACTGGTTGGCGGACGCGACGTCGTTGCTGACGGACGTGTTGAGCAGGCCGTTCAGCGTGCTTAAATTTTGCGAAGCCTGGTTGAAGCCCGACGCCAGCGACTGCGCCGCGTTCACGAGCGAGACCCGCGCGGACGGATCCGTCGGGCTGGTCGCCACCGATTGGAAGGCGTTGAACAAATTGTTCAACTGGTCGGACAAGCCCTGCGTGTCCGCCGAGCTGCCGGAAGTGCCGCTGGTGGAATTCAAGTTAAGAAATTCATTCAACTGCGTCTGCGCGTTTTGCAGCGCGCTTTGCTGCGAATTCCAGTAGCCGCCGACGCTGGACTCGGACTGGATCTGGCTGTCGAGCAATTGGTCGCGGACCTGCTGGATGGAAGTGGCCTCGACGCCGGTGCCTTCCATGCCGATGCTGGTCGGCGTCGGGGTGCTCGTCTGAAGCTGGACGCGCTGCCGCGCGTAGGCGGGGTTGTTGGCGTTGGCGAGGTTCTGGCCAGTCACCTCCACGCCAACCTGCTGCGCCGACATCGCGCGCGCCCCCATATTCAAAGTGTTGAAAAGGCCGAGCATGTTAAAAAAAAGCAGAAAGCAAAAAGCTGAAAACAGAAATGAAATTTCTGCTTTCTACTTTCCCAATTTCTGTTTTGGCTTTGGTTTTCATCCAATGGCTTCGTAAAGCGAATGCTTGGGCAACGCGGCGGCGGCGGCCATCGCGCCGGAATCGTCGTAGGTCGCCGGCTGGCGGTCGGGGAAAAACGGATCGAACAGCCGCTGCATCAATTCCACGATGCGGCTCAAGAGCAGGTGATTTTGCCGGGCGCGGCGCTGGATGCGCTTGAGCAATTCATTATTTTCAGAGACGAGCGCCTGGACCAGCGGGCGGTAATCGCCGGGCAGATGAGGCAGGAGCAAGGCGAAGGGCGTATCCTCGGCCAGACCGAACAGCCGCGCCACGACGCGCTGGCGCTGTTCGCGTTCCCGCCGCGCGGCGGTGATGTTGTCCACCTGCGTGTTGATGGCTTGGACGCACTGGAGCAGGTCCTGCGTCTGGCGGCGCATGACCATTTCCTGCTGCTGGTCGAGCAGGGCGATCATTTCGCCGTATTCCTTCAATTCTTCCCGGAGCGAGTCAATGAGGTCGTGCAAAAAATCTTTCATGGTTGTGGTAGTGAGGGTGCGTTTGGTTTAGCTGAAAAAGCGGTGACCGGTGACAAATGACGAATGGCCTGATTTCGCGCGCGAGGTTCGGCGCTGTTCTTGACATTCGTCGCCTGCCACGGGGCACTTTTATGCAAAAGGGTTGGGCGGGCCGTATCCGTTTCGGGAGGCAGGTGGGATTTTGTCACCGCAGAGCGATCAGGTCCGGTCGTCGAAGCTGGTTGGAGCTGCCGCGTCAGTTGTCGCTCAAGCGATTGCGCCAGTCCCACAGTGCCCGACTTTGAAATGCTGTCCGCGAGCTGGTTGGCCACCATGTCGTGATAAATGCTCGCGGTGGTGGAATTATCCGCATACTTGGATGGAATGACCGTTTTCTGCGTTTCCTGCAAAATCTGGCGCAACAACAGCGCCTCGAACTGGCGCGAAACCTCGCCCACCTTCTGCTGCTCGGTCAACGTGCGATTGTGCGCGAGCTGCTCGATGGGCAGGTCTGCGGCGGGATTGTTTTGGAGCGGGGCGACGTTCATTTATTTGATGATCAATTCGGCCTGCAACGCGCCGGCCTGCTTCATCCCCTGCAAAATCGCCATGATGTCGCGCGGCGTCGCGCCCAGCGTGTTCAACGCCGAGGCCACCTTCTCCACCGTGGGCATTTCCGGCAACGTGATGACCGCGGATTTGTTTTCCGTCACCTGGGTGTCGGTGCTGGGTGTCACCGTGGTTTTGCCCCCATTGCTCAACGGGCTGGGTTGGGACGTGGTGAGCGTGGAGGCGACATTGATGGTGATGCTGCCCTGCGCAATGGCGCAGCTCGAAATCTGGATGTTGGCCGTCGCCACGATGGTGCCGGTGCGCTCGTTGATGATGATGCGCGCCGGCGTGTCGGGCGTCACCTCGATGTCTTCGAGCCGCGCGATGAAGTCCACCGGCGCCGCCTCCGCGCCCTCCGGCAATTGCACCCGGATCGTCGTGGAATCCACCGCATGGGCGCTGTTGGTGAACACTTCATTGACGGCGGTGGCCAGCCGTGAGGCCGAGGTGAAATCCGGATTGCGCAGCAGCAACTCCAAGTTGTTGTCATGCACAATCGTCGTGGGAATATCGCTCTCCACCAGCGCGCCGCCAATGATGGTCGCCGTCGTCGGATTATTCTTCGTCACCGTCGCGCCGCCCGCGCCGCCCGCGCCAGCAGTGAATCCGCCGACCAGGATCGGGCCTTGGGCCACGGCATAGACCTTGTTGTCCGCGCCGAGCAGCGGCGTTTGCAGCAACACGCCGCCTTGCAGCGATTTGGCGTCGCCCATCGAGGCGACCTGCACGTCCAGCCGCTGACCTGGCTTGATAAACGCCGGAATTTCCGCAGTAACCATGACTACGGCGACGTTTTTTGACGAGAGCGTCGTGGCCGGCACCTTGATGCCATAACGTTGCAACATATTGGCGAGGGTGGCCTGCGTGTAAATCGGATCCTTGTCGCCTTCATTATTCAGCCCGGCGACGAGGCCGTAGCCGACGAGCTGGTTGTCGCGCGCCCCCGCCACCATCACCAGATCACGCACCCGCACGCCGGAGGCCGGCGCGGGAATTGTTCCCGCCAGCAGGACTGCTGAAAAAATGACGAATGACGCAGTGCGAATGACTAAAAAATGGAAAATGACTAAACCATAATGACGAATGACTAAAGAATGACGAAGCCCGAATGAACCAACGTGGTTCAAACGTGACAGGGCATTTTCGGATTTGGTCATTGGGATTTCTTTAGTCATTAGGATTTAGAAATTAGTCATTTCACGAGTGGCATGGTCAGAAAGGATTCAATTTGTCCCAAACGCGGGTGAACCAGCCTTTGTTCTGGCTGTCGGTAACGGTGCCCTTGCCGATGATCTGGATGGTGGCGTCGGCCACGTTGTAGCTTTGCACGGTGTCGTCCGAGGCCACGTCATCGGAGCGCACCACGCCATGCAACACGATCGTCTGGTGCTCGCCGCTGAACGCCGTCTCGCGTTTGCCTTCGACCACGAAATTGCCATTGGGCAGCACGTCCACAATGCGCACGGCTATCTTGGCCACCACGGCTTCGGAGTCGCTAATGGCGCCGCTGCCGTTGTGCGTGAGGTCGGAATTGTAATTCATCGCCGGCATCTGCCCGCCGTGGGCCAGGATGCCGGGATAAATAAACGAACTGATGGCGGCGCTTAAACCGGACTTCTTTTCGGTGACGGTGGAGTTGTTTTTGCTCGCGGTGCTGGCCTCGGACACGATGATGGTGATGATGTCGCCGGTGCTCGTGGCGCGTTTGTCCGCAAACATGGAGCGCGAGGTGTCCGCGTGCCACAGCGATTGCGCCGGAGCGGCGGAAATAAAAGCAGAAATGAGGAAAGCAGAAAGCACCAGACGAAAACAGAAATTGGGAAAACAGAAAACAGAAATTAAATTTGTGCTTTCTGCTTTCTGCTTTCTGCTTTGGCTTTTGGTTGGGTTTGTCGTTTTCATGTTAATTAGAGGGAGACGAGGACGGTTTTTTCGTTGAGGACTTTGCCGCTGAAATCATGGTCGGATTGCAAATTGCGCAGCCGGATGGTTTGGCCGGGGGTGCCGTCTTCCAGGGCTTGCACTTTCATGGTCACGGTCAGCGTGCCGTCTTCGAGCCGCGCGGTGGTCATCTGGCCGCGATGGATGACCGGACGCACCTTCACGCAGCGCGCGAACAGCGGCGAACCGGCCGGAACAGATTCGGCGATTTCCAGCGTCGTGTCGCCGTCGGCAATCTCGGCCAGCGGCGCGCGCAGCGTCAGCACGTCGCGGCGCTCCAGCGCGATGTCGGCGTCGGCCAGCGGGTCGCCGGGCTTGAGCATGGTGCGGGCGATGTGAACCTCGCGCCACAGGTGCGCTTGCACGGGCATCTGCCAATTGCCGAGGCTGTTGCCGTTGGCGCAAACGATTTCAAACCGGCAGAGGAATGACGAGGTTACGCCGTCGTTCGGCAGGTCGAGAATTTTCAGTGTGACGGGTCCGTTAGTAGCGGTGCGGATGGCCCAGGGGCGGGTGAAATGCAAATCCAGTTTGCCGTCGGCGCTGGGGTATTGTTCCTGAATGGCGGCGGTGAGCAGCCGGGTGACGGCGGCTTCGTCGAGGATGGTGTTGGTGTTGGTGGTGGCCTCGCGGGCGGGAGCGGGCAGGGGGGGCGCGGCGGGTTCGTCCGCGCGGAGCCGGGCAACTCCCAACATCAAACATCCGGCGACCAACGGATGAATGACGAAAGTGCGGAATGCGGAATGCGGAATTCTGCACTCCGCACTCCAAACTCCGCACTCGAAAGTCCGCACTCCGCACTCCGAATTCCTCGTCATTGGGATTTCTTTAGTCATTAGATTTTGGAAATTATCACCGTTTCATATTGTTGCTTTGCTGCATCATTTCGTCGGCGGCCTGCACGGCCTTGGAATTCACCTCATAAGCCCGCTGGGCTTGGATTAGATTGACCATTTCCTCCACGACGCTCACGTTGGACAGTTCGAGGTAACCCTGGTTGAGCGTCCCGTAACCGTTCTGGCCAGGCGTGCCGAGTTCGGGTGTGCCGGATGCGGGAGATTCCTTGTAAAGATTGCTGCCCTCGCTTTCGAGGCCGGCGGGGTTGTTGAAGCGGACGAGTTGCACCTGAAACGTCGTAGCGCCGCTCGCGCCCGTGTAGGTGACGTTGCCGTTGGAGCCGATGGTGATGTTGGTGGTGCCGGCGGGCACGGGCTGAAATCCGCCGATGACGGGCAGGCCGTCGCTGGTGACAATGCGACCAGTGGAATCGGTCTTGAACGCGCCGTCGCGGGTGTAAGCGCTGGTGCCGTCGGGCATTTGCACTTGAAAAAAGCCGTTGCCTTGGACGGCGACGTCGAGCTGTTCGCCGGTCTGGGTGAGATCGCCGTTGGTGAAAATGCGGGCGGTGGCGACGGGCCGCGAGCCCTGGCCCACTTGGATGCCGGTGGGCAACTGGTTGCCGGAGCCGAGGTCAGCGCCGGGGGCGCGGGTGGTTTGGTAGAGCAGTTCCTGGAACTCAACCTTGCTTTTTTTGAAGCCGGTGGTGTTGACGTTCGCGAGGTTGTTGGAGATGACATCGAGGTTCATCTGCTGGGATTCCATCCCGGCGGCGGCGGAGTAGAGGGCGCGGAGCATAATTGGGTTTCGCTTGATTTTCGATCAGGTCACGTGGTGCCGCTCAGGTCGGTGATGGCGCGGCCCATGCGGTCGTCCTGGGTTTGGAGGACTTTCTGGTTGGCCTCGAATATGCGCATAGCGTTGATGAGGCTGCCCATCTCCACGGTGGGCGAGGTGTTGGGTGCTTCGAGAAATCCTTGTTGCACCGTGGTTTTGCTGTCGGCCGGCGTGGGCGTGGCACCGGGCTGGTCGGGGATGAGGCATCCGTCGGCAGTGGCGGTAAGTGAGTTGGGGTTGGCAAAGGTGACGAGGCGCAACTGTCCTTTGGACTCGCCGGCCTGGGTGATCTGGCCGGTGGCCGATACGGTGAGAGGCGAGGCGTTGTTGGGGTCAAATTGGATGGGGCCGGAGTTGCCGAGGACGGGGCAGCCTTGTTTGGTGGTGAGCTGGCCTTTGGCGTTGAGCTGGAATTCGCCGTCGCGGGTGTAGGCCTTGTCGCCGTTGGGCAGTTGGATTTCAAAAAAGCCGGGGCCGTCTATGGCAAAGTCGGTGGCTTGGCCGCTGGGGCGGAGTTCGCCTTGCTGAAAGCTGGTGGAGGTATTGGCAACGGGAATCAAAAAGTTGGCGGGCGTGGCGCCGTCCATTTGCACGGGCGAGGCGGCGGCGACATCGGCGAAGGAAATTTCCTGTTTGCGGAAGCCGGGGACGGTTCCCGCCGCGAGATTCTCGGTAATCATCTCCTGCCAGCGCGTTTGGGCGTTCATCGCGGCGGCGGCTTGATAGAGGCTCACGTTCATGTGGAGGATTGCGGAGCAACGGTTGTGCCACGGGCCAAAAGGGCGGCTTTTGCCGGGATAAAATCCTTTACACCGCCGGTGACTGGCAAAAGCTGCCCCGAACGGGTGGGCGCGTTGCAGAATTTGCCGGGTGCAACTGAATGACGAAACCATGGAAAATGACGAAACCCTAATGACGAATGACTGGGGAAAATGACTAATGACGAAGCGCCGGAAGACCAAAACAGAAATTGGGAAAGCAGAAAGCGGACATTTAATTTCTGTTTTCTGTTTTCTGTTTTCTGCTTTGTTTTTTTAGTCATTAGGATTTAGGAATTAGGAATTTAATTGAGTCATTCCGCCTTCTTCATTTTTCATTTCCATAAACGCACGCCAGTTCAATGACCTGGCCGCAACTGCAATGGATGTGGATGCTGGTGACGCGGTCGCCGTCACGCTGCAAGGTGACGCGAGGTTCTGGGTTCTGGCATTTGGTTCCGGCATGGCCCAGCGGCTGGAAGGGACGGAGATTGTCCGCGTGGCTGACGATGGAGACGCGGAAGCCCGTCCGGTTCTGACCGGCAGCGGCGATGGGGTTGAGCGGCACAAAGGGTTCGTTCATAAAAGTGCAAAGTGACAGGTGACGAGTGACAAAAAGGTGACAGGTGACAGGTGTCGGGTGACAGGTGAAAGGTTTGAGTCTTCGTGTCACATGCCACTTGTCCCTTGTCACATCCAGTTGCCACTGAATGACGAAACCATGGAAAATGACGAAACCCTAATGACGAATGACTAAATAATGACCAAGCACCAATGACCAAACGGTGCGGCACGTTCGTCATTTGAGCATTTGGACATTCTTTAGTCATTATGGTTTAGGAATTAGACATTTCTGCTTTCATGGCGGGGATTGGTCCAGCGAGGCGGCTTCCGGCCCGGCGCCGGCCCCGAGGGCGGCGGCATCCGCGTCTTCCACCTTCAACAAGACGGTGACGCGGCGGTTGGATTCGAGGTTGGGGGCCAGACCGGGCATGGGCTGGATGGGCTGGGTGTCTGCGAAGCCGGAGACCTTGAAGATTTGTTTGGCGGTGACGCCGCTGGCGATGAGTTTGCGGCGGGCGGCGTTGGCGCGTTCGGTGGACAAATCCCAATTGTCAGCAGCCGGATAAAAGCCCATCGCAGACAGACTCCAGTCCAGAGCCGGACTTGGGACTTTGGACATGGGACTTGAGACCTTGGACTGAGGACTGTGGACAGTGAACAGTGGACCAGGCTTGTCACCCGTCACAGTATGGCCTTCCAATTCAATGCGAAAGGCATCAAAGCGGGCGATTTCCCAGGCGAGGGTGGAAAAGACCCAATTGCCGTAGTCGGTGAACTGGTCGGTGCCGGGCTCAAAGACGGGTTTTTGCGAGCGGTCAAAGATGTTGATGCGCACGCCGTCGGGGGTGAGCTCGATCTGGACGCTTTGTTCGAGCTCCTGGCTTTGGGCGAGCATCTTGGCGATGTCTTCGGTGACTTTGCGCATCATCTGCATTTCGAGGGCGGTGACGGACTGGTAATTGCCTTTGGACTTGTTCTGGGAGCTGGCGTCCTTGTTGGAGTTGGGGATGATGCCGGTGGATTCCTTGTTGACCGCCGAGAAGGGGTTGCGGAAGGCGCGCTCGACGGCCTCCTTGATTTTTTTGTCCTGCGACGTCAGCCACAACAGGAGGAACAATGCCATCATCGCGGTCACGAAATCCGCGTAGGCGGTCTTCCACGCACCGCCGTGATGTTGATGGCGCTTGCTCATAAAAACAAAGCAGAAATTAAGAAAGCGGAAAGCAGAAATTTAATTTCCGTTTTCTGTTTTCTGTTTTCGGATGTATTTTTCATTTGGCACCGGTGCTTTTCAGCGGCTTGAGCATTTCCTCAAGTTCGTCCGCCGACGGGCGCAGTTCGGCGCTCAAGCCGCGCCGGCCTAATTCCACCGCCGTGACGGGCGCCATGCCGCTGGCAAAGCCGATGACGCACGAGGCGATGCAGCGTGTGAAATCCAGCTCGGCGACCCCCGAGAACTCCAGGTTCAACGCCAGCGGGTTCACAAAGCCGTAGGCGAGCAGGATGCCCAGGAACGTTCCCACCAGCGCCGCGGCGACGTTCTCGCCAATCTGCTCGATGGGGCCGTTGATGGAGGCCATGGTCACCACGATACCCATCACTGCCGCCACGATGCCGAAACCCGGCATGGAGTCGCCAACCTTGGTCAGCACGTTGACGGGGCCGTAATTGTCCGTCTCGCGCCGGTCAATCTCCGCGTCCAGCAGCAACCGCAACTGGTCGGGCTTGATCTTGCCGTCAATGATCGGCCGGAGGCCGCTGCAAAGAAATTCCACCCCGCTTTTGTTGGCGGCAAAGAGCGGATACTTGTTGAGAATGGAGCTGTTCGCCGGGTCGTAGATGTGCTCCTCCAGCGCAATCATGCCGTTCCGCCGGCCCAGCAGGAACAGTTCATAAAGCACCTTGAGCAATTCCTCGTAGGCGGCGCGGCTGTAAGGCGTGCCCTTGAGGGAATTCAACAAACCCCGTCCCATGTCCACCAGCACCTTGCGCGGGGACATGACGATCAACGCGCCCAACCCGCCGCCACCGATGATCACCAACTCGTTCGGGTGAAACAACCAGAAGAGCTGGCCACCACCCAACTTGAAGCCGCCTAAAATCGAAACGACGACGATAATGATGCCGATGAAAATGGTCATGATTGCGGAAGCGGCCTCTTTTGGCCGGCCATGCCGTTTTCAACCCGCTGCAAATGGGAACGGATGGAAAGAATCGCCTGCGAATGAATCTGGCAGATGCGCGATTCGGTCAGGCCGAACACCTCCGCGATTTCACGCAGGTGCAAATCTTCGCCGTAATAGAGCGCCAGCACCTTGCGCTGGATTTCCGGCAGTTGTTTGAGCCGCTCGAAAACCAACTGCTTCAATTCCGTCTGCGAAACCTGCTCCATCGGCCCTTCCTGGTTGGGATTGGGAATCACCTCGTAAAGGCTGCCCGCTTCGTCGCCGTCTGAAGTGCTGACGGAGTCCAGGCAGATGAATTGCGCCGGACGGATTTCATCGAGCATCTCGCGGTAGGCCGCCAGTGAAATTTTCATGGCCGCAGCCGTCTCCTCATCCGTGGGCACGCGGCCCAGCCGCTGTTCGAGTTGGCCGATCACCTGCTGGATTTTCCGCGATTTTTCATGGACGGTGCGCGGCACCCAGTCCATGCGGCGCAATTCGTCCAGCATCGCGCCGCGAATCCGCAGCCGCGCATAGCTTTCAAACGACGCGCCGGAAGCCGGATCGTAATTCCGCAGCGACTGCAACAGACCGACCAGCCCCGCGCTGTGCAAATCGTCGCGGTCCACGTGATCGGGCAGCGTCATCGCCAGCCGGCCCACGGCGTAGCGCACGAGGGGCAGGTAACGCTCCACGAGGGCGTTTTCAGACTGGCCACCCGACTCTTTCTGGTAATGCCGCCAAAGCTCCTGCGCGTTGGGGCGGAGTTCGTTCCGTTCGGCGGACTCTTCGATATCGCAACTGCCAGTGCTCATAATTTTTTAACGGGTTGAGTGGAAACATTTGAGGTCGCGCGCCGGACGCGGCGTTGTTCCAGCGAGTCGCGCAACCCCTGCATCCAGATGCGGCCCCACCAGCGGGTGAGGATGCAGGCGGTGAGGGCGGCGGCGCACGCGCGCCACAAGGCCGACGGCCACGGACTGCTGGCGGCCAAGCCGAAGCCCGCGCCGATGAGAAATCCCACAATCGCGCCCAGAATAATCAAAGCTTTCATTCGATGTCTGGCGGTTGATTAGCAAACCGTTTGCCAGCCGGGGAAAAACGCGCTGGGAAGTGGAAATTTGCGCGAAATCAGGGGATTTTCACCGGAAATAAAAATTCCGGCGACGCATTTCGGAATTCTCCGGGAATTTTTTGCCCCGCGCCCAGAAAACGAAGGCTGCAATTTGTGCCGAACACGAAGTTCCATAATTTCACCCGGCGCGGTTCTTCATCGAGGTGTGTGAAGATCAAATCCTCCGGCTGGCAGGCTTCGAACGCGCGCCATTGCGCCAGCAGCGCGGACGTTTCATACGCGGCGTTCAGCACCAGATGCACGCGCGGCGATGGCAGCGTGGCGATTTGGTCTCGCAAAGCGCCGAGCGCCGGCGCGTCGAAAATTTCCACGCCCGGCAAATCCACGAGCCAGAGTTCAGAAGTCGGAGGTCGGAGGTCAGGGGTCGGATTTCCGATTTCCGTCTTCTGATTTCCGTCTTCTGATTTCCGACTTTTGACTTCTGGCGTCCAGAACCGTTCCAGGGGCACACCGAGCATTTCGCAATGAATCGCCAGAAAATCCGCGGTGTTGGCCGTGGCGCCATCCAGCCGCCAGACGCGCGCGGCGCGTTCCTCCAGCAGCGCGGCCAGCGTCAGCCATTTGCACAGCGCCGTCGTCTTGCCGGAACCAGGTGGCCCGATGAAAACATGAGGTCGTGCTTCGCTGTCGTCGAGCGGTGGCGGGTTCAGCCAGAAACGCGATAGCGCGCCGCTGACAATTTTCCATTCTTCCTCCGGCGAATCCGGCGCGTCGCCTCGCACGGCGCGCAAATGCGTTTGCAGCCGCTCCGCATTGGCCGGCAGCAGTCCCATCGTTTCCAGCCACGCGACGCTTTGCCAGCGGCCGGGGTCGGAAATATAACCGGTGGCATTCTCGAAAAGATTCCGCGGCGGTAAAATGTTTTCCGGCTTTGGCGCGGACGTTTTGTCCGGCACGCCAGCCACGACCTCGATTTGCACGCGCCGCTGCCATAGCTGCGCGACTCCTTGCGGCGGCATCCGCCGCACGCTCAACACCACCGCCTCCGGGCCGAGTTGCGCGTGGATTTGCGCCAGCGCGGCGGCGGCGTTTTCGGCAATGAACCGATGCGTTTTCACACCACTTCCGCCGGACTGGGAATCACCGCCTGGTTTTGCACCTGCACCCGCGGCGGGATTTCCGCATACGACAACACCGCGAGGTCGTTGAACGTGCTTTCAAAAAAGCGCCGGAACGCCAGGCGCAATGGCGGCGCGCACAATATCACAGGCTGCTGTCCGCTGGACAACATCTGCTGCACAAATTTTGAGAGTGTATCCATGACGTGACGCGCCAGCCGCGGCTCCACGACGAGCGCCGTCTCGCCGGGCGTCTGCCGCACGCCTTGCGCCAGTTGATGCTCCAGTTTTGGATCCATCGTGATGGCGCGTAGCTGGCCGTTGTCGGTTTGAAACGGCTTGACGATTTGTGGGCCGAGCGCGCGCCGGGCGTATTCGGAAAGTTCGTCGGGATTTTTCGTGAAGGCCGCGCAGTCGCCCACCTTTTCCAAAATGCCCGCCAGATTGCGGATGGAGATGCCCTCGGCCAGCAGGTTTTGCAAGATCCGCTGGATCAGCCCAATGGACAGTTGTCCGGGCACGAGTTCATTCACCACCGCCGGATGCGTTTTCTTGAGGTTGTCGAGCAACGTTTGCACGTCTTGCCGCGTGAGGATTTCATGGCACCGCCGCCGCACCGTCTCGGCCAAATGCGTCACCAGCACGCTCGCCGCGTCCACCACGGTGTAGCCGCCGGTCTCCGCGTTTTTGCGCTCAACATCGGTGACCCACGTGGCGGGCAGTTGGAAGACGGGCTCGACGGTGGGGATGCCTTTGAGGGTCACGCGGCTGTTGGTGGCATTCATGGCCAGCCATTGGCCGGGCATAAGCTGGCCTTGCGCAATGGGGTTGCCTTTGATCAAAAAGCGGTATTCGTTGGTGCCGAGCTGCAAATTGTCGCGCAGCCGGATGGGCGGTATCAACATGCCCATTTCCTGCGCGAAATTCCGGCGCACGCCGGTCACGCGCTCCAGCAAATCGCCGCCCTTGCTGGTGTCGGCCAGGGTAACGAGGCCGATGCCCAGCTCAATTTGCATCGTGTCGAGCGTGAGCAAATTCTCCAGCGGATCCGCCGAACGTGTTTCGCCGGACGCGGGGGCGTTGGCACCGGTTCCGGCGGCGGTTGCGCCGGCGGCGGTTCGCCCGGTGGTGTTGCGGGCGGCTGAACCGCCGACGGGTTTTGAAGCTGGCGCGGACAATTCGGGAACTCCGCCGTGGCGGTGCATGGAATAGGAGAGCATTCCGATGATGGCGGCCAGTGTCCAAAATGGCAGCATGGGCAGGCCGGGCATTATGCCCATGATGGCGAGCATGGCGGCGAGGATGGTGAGGGCGCGCGGGTAAAACAGCAGTTGCCGGCCCAGTTCGTGGCCGAGGCTGTTTCTGGCGGTGGCGCGGGTGATGAGCACGCCCGCCGCCGTGGAGGTGATGAGGGCGGGGATTTGCGAAACCAGGCCGTCGCCGATGGACAGGATGGTGTAGGTTTGGAGCGCATCGGTCATGGTCATGCCTTTTTGCAGGATGCCGATGGCGAAGCCGCCGACGATGTTGATGAGGGTGATGAGGATGGCGGCAATGGCGTCGCCGCGCACGAATTTGCTCGCGCCGTCCATCGCGCCGTAGAAATCGGATTCTTCCTCGAGTTTGTGGCGGCGTTCGCGGGCTTCGGTTTCGTTGATCAGGCCGGCGTTGAGTTCGGCGTCAATGGCCATTTGTTTGCCGGGCAAGGCGTCCAAGGTGAAGCGCGCGGCGACTTCGGCGATGCGCCCGGCGCCTTTGGTGATGACGATGAAGTTGATGAGGACGAGGATGAGAAAGACGACCATGCCGACGACGTAATTGCCGTGGACGACGAAGTTGCCGAAAGCTTGGATGATGTGGCCGGCGTAGCCGTTGAGCAGGATGAGCCGCGTGGAGGCGACGTTGAGCGACAGCCGGTAAAGCGTGATGAAGAGCAGCAGGGTGGGGAACCCGGTAAAATCTGCCGGGGTGCGCAAGTAAAGTATGACCAGCAAAACGAGCAGCGAGGCGGCAATGCTGACCGTCAACAGCAGGTCCAGCAGGAACGGCACGACCGGCAAAATCAGCACGAGAATCGTGATAAACAACGCGCCGACGAGCCATAAGTCGCCGTATTTCAGCAAATTCCGCATTCTGTCGCTTAAAGCGCCCATGATGAAATTCTAGGTCTGGTTTTGTTCCGCGTAATACCGGTAGCGGTTCACCCGATAGACCCACGCGAGCACTTCGGCGACCGCCGCGTAGAGTGAAGCAGGAATCTCGCCACCCACGCGCGCGTGCTTGAACAGCATACGCGCCAGCGGTTTGTTCTCGACGACGGGGATTTGATATTTGGCGGCAATTTCCCGGATGCCCTGGGCGTTGAGGCGGATGCCTTTGGCGACGACTTTGGGTGCGCGCATCGTTTTGCGGTCGTAACGCAGCGCGACAGCGATGTGGGTGGGGTTGGTGACGACGACATCGGCCTGGGGCACCTCGGCCAGTTGTCTGGCCTTGCTCACGAGGCGGCGGCGGCGGCGCGCGCCCTTCGTCATCTGGCTGCCCTCCGTGTTTTTCATTTCATCCTTCAACTCCGCTTTGGTCATCATCAAATCCTGATGCGTGCGCCACCATTGATATCCGTAATCGCCGGCGGCAATGACGAGCAACGCCAGACTCACCCGCAGGAAAATATGCAGACACGTCTGCGCCAAAAATTCCCCCAGCCGCCCCACGCCCACCGCCGCGGTGAAAATGGGATCATTCAAAACCGCGCGCACCTGCGAATAAGTCAGCCCCGCGATGACGGCAAATTTCAGGATGGCAATCAGCGTCGGCACCGCGCTGCGGAAAGAAAAGACGCGCTGGAAACCGGCCACCGGATTGAGCCGCTCCCAATTGGGCGAGAGCGCCTCGGACGCGGTATTGAACCGGTTTTGGATGGCGCCCGCCAACAGCCCGGCCAGCATGGTGGCGATGACGACCGGCCCGGCGCATTTGAGAAAAACCAGCGTGCCGGTGACCGCGTAACCCTGCAACGCCGTGGTGGTGAGGCTCGTATCGTGCAGATGGCTGAAGGACATGACGCTGGCCGTGACCAGTTGCCGCCAGATCTCCGGCCCGGCAAACGTCAGCGCCGCCAGCGCGCCGAGCAGCACAAACGCCGTCTGCACCTCCGCGCTGCGCGCGATCTGGCCGTGCTTGAGCGCCTCCTCCAGCTTTCGCGGTGTCGGTTGCTCCGTCTTCTCGCCCGTGTCGTTGTGTTCGGCCATGGTTCGTTAAATCGTTACATTGTTGATTCGTGAATCGTTGAACCGGCTTGCACATCGGAACGATGCAACGATGCAGCGATGCAACGATTCACGTTTCATTTCGCCCCCAACAATTGCGCCAGATTCAGGAGATCATCCGGCAGACGGTTCAAATAATTGATCACATGCTGCGCCGCCAGTTGCAGCGTGAAGCCAAACACAATCAACCCGCCGACGATGCGGAAGGAAAAGCTCAAGACAAACACATTCATCTGCGGCACCGCGCGGCTCAACACACCAAACACCACCGTGACGACGAACGACACCGCCAGCACCGGCGCGGCAATTTCCAGCGCCACCACGAAGATGTTGCCGGTCTGGGCGAGCAGAATGCCGAACAACTCACGGTTCAAATGCGCGCCGCCGATGGGCAGCACCGAGTAGGTGCGCTCAAAGCCCACCAGCACCCAGTGATGCAAATCCAGAGTCAGCATCACCACCGCCGCCAAAAAAAACAAAATCGTCCCCGGCACCTGCGAGGACGACCCACTCATCGGATCCATGATGGCGCCCATGTTCAGCCCGAGCTCACTGGCGATGATGTTGCCGCCGAGATCCACCGCGAAAAAAACCATGCGGGCAAAAAACCCCAGCAACAGCCCGACGCCGACCTCCTGAAACATCACGCCGAACAGCGAAAAAAACGGCAGGCTGCCCATGGGGAACGGCGGCAACATCGGCGCGAGCAGCAGCGCCGTCAGCGCCGACAACGCCACGCGCATCGTCGGCGGAAAATTCGTCATGGAAAAGAACGGCAGCGTCAACAGGAACGCGCTGACGCGCAGGAAAACCATCAGCCAGTTGTATAAATCTATTTCCATTATAAGTCCAAAAGACTAGTCAAAAGTCTCCTGTTCAAAGTCCAAAGTCCGACATCGGACTTGAGACTTTGGACTTTGGACTTTTTCACTGAACCATCTGCGGCATTTTCTGGATGACGGCGGTGGTGAATTCGACCAGCGATCGGACAATCCACGGCAGCAGCAGCAGCAGAACCGCAATGACGGCCAGCGCCTTCGGCACGAACGTCATCGTTTGTTCGTTGATGGATGTGACCGCCTGGAACAGGCTGATGGCCAGGCCGACGACCATGGCCGTGGCCAGCAGCGGCGCGGCAATCATCAGCGCCTGGTAAATCATCGTTTTGAGCAGTTCGATGGCGAATTCGGGGTTCATACTGGGTTCTGGCTTCTGGCGTCTAGGTTCTGGGGTAAGGCATTCTCTCCGCGCCGCCCTGGACGCCAGACGCCAAACCCCAGACCCAACCCTGGCTTCTGGGTTCTGGCTTCTGGGTTCTGGCTTCTGGGTTCACATTCCATAACTATGCACGAGCGACGTGACGACGAGTGACCAGCCATCCACGAGCACGAACAAAAGCAGTTTGAGCGGCAGCGAAAATGTCGTCGGCGGCATCATCATCATGCCCATGCTCATCAGCACGGTGGCCACCACGAGGTCAATCAGGATGAACGGCACGAAAATCAGGAAGCCCATTTGGAACGCCGTGCGCAACTCGCTGATGATGAATCCGGGAATAACCACGCGCAGCGGCAGTTCGTCCGGCTTCGTCGGCTGCAATTTCGCCATTTGCGCGAACAATTCCACGTCCCTGGGCCGGGCCTGTTGCAGCATGAACGTGCGGATGTGCGCCGACGCGCGGTCAATCGCCTGCTCGCTGGTGATCTGATTCGCCTGATACGGCGTGAGCGCGTCGTGCTGGATGCCATCCCAGACCGGCTGCATGATGAACAGCGTGAGAAACAGCGACAGCCCGACGATGATCTGGTTGGCGGGCGTGCCCTGCAATTGGAGTGCCGTGCGAACAAACGACAACACAATCACGATGCGCGTGAAACACGTCATCAACAGCATGATCGAGGGCGCGAGCGTCAGCAACGTGAGCACGGCCAGAACTTTGATGCCGGTGTCCACATCCTGCGGGCCATTGTTCGTGCCAAGCGTGATTTGCACCGGGCCGAAACCGGTGGTGAGATTGGTGGTTTGCGCCGACGCGGTCAGCATGCTCGCGATGAAAACAAACGGAAAAATCGCGAGCATGCGACCCGTGTTCGACAATAAACTTTTCCGGCGCGCGTTCATTTGCCTTTGAGCACCTGTGCCAAAGCCTGGGAAAAAGGCATTGGTGGTTTTGTTTCTGCCGCGCTGGCTTCTTCATTGCCGGCGCTGGGCAGATGCGTCAGGAAATTCACGCCGGCCGGCGATGACGCGAGCAGGAAGCGCTCCTGCTCGTAGCCGACGACGTAAATGGACTGCCGTCCGCCTAGCGAGCGGATTTCCAGAACGTTCAGCTTCGGCGTGCGCCCGCCCTTGACGGCCAGCCGCTGCCAGTTGCGGAACAGCCACACGCCGGCAAGAAAAATTCCCAGCACCAGCGCCAGCGCGCCCATCACGCGCAGCAACGACACGCCCATGTCTGAAGAGGGCAGGGCGGGATTGAAGGTCGCGGCGGTGGAATTGGTTTGGGCATCAGCCGGCACATCGGCGGACAGCAAAATGGCCAGCGGACAAATGACGAATAACGAAATCCGAAAGACTAAAGAATGACGAAACCCGAATGACGAATGATGCTTCGCGCGGCGGGCTTCCATTCGGCATTTGTCATTCGTCATTGGAAATTCGTTCGTCATTATGGTTTAGGAATTAGTCATTCCACACCATGACTGGTCATTCATTTTCACGCCGCCAGCGCGTTGGCGCTGCCGACGACCTCGGTGATTTTCACACCGAAGCGGTCCTCGACCACTACGACTTCGCCGCGCGCGATGAGTTTGCCGTTGACGCTCAACTCGACCGGCGCGTCGGCGGGCTTGTCGAGCTGGACGACGGAGCCGATGTTGAGTTGCAGCACCTCCTTCATCGGCAACTGGCAACTGCCCAGTTCGATGGTGAGGCTCACGGGCACGTCGAGCACGAGATTCAGATTGGCGGGAGCGGTGGCATTCATGATTTTTAGGCGGCTAGAAAATTCGTCAGTTCCACGGCCCAGTTCCCGGCGCGTGTGCCGGGCCGTCCGGTAAATTTAGGCACCCGGTTGAAATTCAACTGCACCTGCGCCGCGCATTGGGGGTCCAGCATGAGCACGTTGCCGGGTTGGAGATGCGCGATGTCGCTGGCGGATAATTTCAGGCCCTGCCACTCGGCCACCACTGGCACGCGCACGTCGTTGAACTCCGGGTTCCAACGCGGCTGGACGGCGGCGGCGGCCATCACCTCGTTTTCCGGCAGACCCGCCGGTGCCAGCAGCCGCATGAGCGGCTCGACCGTGGCATAAGGAAAAGCCAGTTGCACCGGTTCCAATTGATCACCCACGCCGGAATGCAGCGTGATGATAATCATGGCCGTCTCCGGCGTGGCGGTCTGAAGAAAGCGGCTGTTGTTTTCGTGGCCGAGATACGATGGGCGCAGCTCGCGCATTTCCGGCCAGTGCGCGCACCATTCATTCACCAACAACGTGGAAACCTGATCCACCAGCGCCACTTCAATCTCGCTCAATTCACGCGCCGTTTCGGGCATTTTGCCGGGGCCGCCCAGCATCCGGTCCACCAGACTCAAACCGAGCCGGGGCGGGATGACGAGCAGGCCGACGCCCTTGAGCGGGTCAACCTTGAACAGCGTGATGTGCGTGGGGTTGGGCAGGCCCTCGGTGAACTTCAAGTAGCCGACGATCTGGAGCTTGGCGAGCTGGACGGTGAATTCCAGCCGCAGAAAAATGGCCAGACGCGCGGCCAGCGAGCGGACGAATTGTTCGTGGCGCAGCCGGATGCGGCGCAGCTCGCTGGGAGCCAGAAAGCCGGACTGGCGGAAATCGTAGCTGCGGATGCTGTCCGCCCTTTGGTTTTGGCGCACACCCTGATGCGTGAGCATGGACACGTCAGGCGCGGCAGGCGGTGTCTGGGGTGCGTCGGAGGGCATGGGATTTATATGTCCAAGATCCAAAGGCCAAAGCCAGACAGTTTAATGTCTAATGAGTAAACCAGAATTACTAATGAATGGCGAAGCGCGAATGACGAGTTTGCTCCCGCCGCGCAAGGGGCGGTTTTGGCATGGTTCATGGGGAATGCTAGAGTCATTCGGGTTTGGAAATTAGGGATATTTACTGGATGGCAAACTCGGTGAGATAAAGCTCCGACACCTCGTCAGAGCCGAGGATATTGTTAAAACTCGAGAGCAATTCGGTGCGGATGAGATTCCGTTCGTCCGGCTTCTCCAGATCGGCCAGGGTCTTGGAGGCGAGGGCGCTGCTGGCGGCATCGCGCAGGGCGGCGTCGGCGTCGGTCATCTTCTGCTGGAACGCCGGATCCGTGCTCGCCAGGGACATACTGACGAGCAGGTAGCGCGATCCCATGGTGCCGGCTACGTTGACGAGGAGTTTGTTGATGGGCACGGTGATTTTTTTCGCGCCGGGGGCGGTGGCCTTGGGCTTGGCGCCGGGTTCGGCGGCGGGAGTGGTCATGCCCAAGCCGGTTTGGATGCGCGGCAGGAGAACGAAGACCGTGGTGGCGTAGGCCAGAACGGGCATGAGCAGAATGGTGATGATGAGCGGCAGCCAGGCTTTGAGGGGGCTGGTGGTGGCCAGCGCGGGCGCGGGAGCTTCGGCGGCGGCTTCCGGCCCGGCCCGGCGGGCGGTGGCTTCGTCCGGCGTTTGAGCGTTCGCGGGCATGGCGGATTAGCGTTTGAGATTGACGAGATCCTGGAGGACTTCGTCGCTGGTGGTGATGATCTTGGCGTTGGCTTCAAACGCGCGCTGGGCGGTGATCAGGTTGGACATTTCAGTAGCCAGATCCACATTGGAAGATTCCAGGGCGCCGGACTGAATCGTGCCCAGGCCGGAGGTGTTGGGCGTGCCGGGTGTGGCCAACGGTCCCGCGTCGGCGTTGAACGAGTAAAGATTGCCACCCTGCTTAATCAGTGCCTGTGGGTTCGTGAAATTTTGCAGCACGACCTGGCCGATGACACCGCTGGTGCCGTCGCTTAAGGTCGCGGTGATCTGGCCGTTGGTGTTTATTTTGATGCTGGAGGCATCCAAGGTCGCCCCGGGGGTGGTGTCGTTGAGGGCGGCGATGGCGGTGGCGTTGTTGATTTGCAGGTCGGTGGTGGTGGTGGCCGCGCCCATCAGCCCCTGCACGCGGTCGCCGTTGGCATTGATCATGTAACCGTTGGCATCCAGGTTGAAGCCGCCGTCGCGCGTGGCATAGGTCAGGCCGCTGGAGGTGTCTTTGACCAGGAAAAAGCCCGCGCCGCTCACGGCTAGGTGCATGGTCACGGCGTCGCTGTTGATGGTGCCCTGGGTGAAGTTTGAATCAATGGCGCTGGTGGTGACGCCTTCGCCGATTTGCATGGAGCTGTCCGAGCCGTTCGCCAGGCTCTGGCTAAGCTGGTCCTCGAAATCCATCGTGGCGGATTTGTAGCCGACGGTGTTGACGTTGGCGATGTTGTTGCCGATGACTTGGAGGTCTTCCTGGAACTGTTGAAGACCGCTCACGCCGGTTTGTAGTGATCCGATCATAATGTGTTAATTGGTTGAACTGTTGGTTTGCGTGGTTGCGGGGTTGACGGAGAGAACCTGATTGAGGCCATAGCTCTGGCCGTTGACGATGATTTGCGGGGTGCCGCTGGAGAGGTCCACGCCGCTGACGATGCCCTGGGCGGTGTCGCCGTTGGCATCGGTGAGCAGGTTCACCTGCTGGCCGATCATGGAGTTCGCCTCGGTAAAGGCCTGGCCGCTTTGCATGCCGGTGAGCAGGGATTGCATGCTGGTGTTGCTTTGGAGGGTGCTGAAGGAGACCATTTGTTGGAGCATGTCCTGGTTGGTCATGGGGTTCAGCGGGTCTTGGGAGGTCATTTGGGTGACGAGCAGGTTGAGGAAGTCCTGTTCGGACAGGGTTTGGGACGCGGCGGAGGTGACGGCGTCGGCCACGGTGTTGGGGTTGGTGGCAGTAGTGTTGGTGATGGATGAAACAGGCATATTTAATAATTGGTTCAGGCCCAGGTTTCGAGGCGGCGTGGGGAAATGGGGGAGGCGGAAGCCGTGGCAATGGCCGGGGGCAAACCGGGAATCAACACCGCCGGCATGATGGTTGCCGGTGCGGGGTCGTCCCCGGCAGGTTGGCCGTGGGATGTGGTGGGTTGTCGGAAGCCTTCGCTCCCGCCTCCAAATGATGGTTCCGCGTTTGCGAGCGGGGCCACCCGCACGCCGCGCAACTCAAGTTGTTGTTGCAGTTCCGGCCAGTGCCGGTTGAGCCATCCGAAATTTCCGCGGTCCAATACCGCCTGCATTTCCACGCCGCCGCCGCGTTGTTGCAAATGCAGTGTCAGTTGCAGTCCGCTGTGGGGCTGGATGACCACGCGCATTTCTTCGGCGCCGGATTCCTGTAGGCGCATGACTTGCAGGGACACCAGTTCCCGCGTGCGTTCGAGGTATTGCGGGACGGCTGTCGGAACGTGGGTTAAATTCCCGGCTCCGGGCGAAATTATTCTGGCCGCGTCGGCGGGAATTGTGACCGGTGGCAAAGCACAGGTGGCAGGGCCAGGTGACAGGTGGCGGGTGACGGGTGACGGGATTTGAGGCTCCGTGTCACATGTCCCTTGTCCCTTGTCACATATCACTTGCGCGCTGCGCTTGGCCGCGACCGGCAAAAACTCCCCGGTGTCGGGCGCAGCCGCGCCGGCATCGGAAACGGAGGCGGGCAAATTTTGCTTTGCCTCGGAACAAATTGTCTTTTTTGCCGTCTTTTTCATGGCCGCATCCTGTTGAGCAACGACTGTGCCATCGGCAAAATTCGTTGAATCCAGTGCCGGTGACGGTGGAATTGTGACCGGTGGCAAGGCACAGGTGGCAGGGCCAACTGACAGGTGACGGGTGACGGGTGACGGGATTTGAGGCTCCGTGTCACATGTCACTTGTCCCTTGTCAAATGCAGTCGCCATTTGCCACTGGTCATTGGTCACTTGCGGGGTTTCCGGCAAATCCATGCTGTCTTTCGCCGGCCCGTCTTCGCCCAACTCCGGCCAGCCGTGCCCGCCTTGCGGAGTAGAGATGTCCGGTGGGGGATTCGGGTTCGGTGTAATTACTCCACGGGGCGAGCGCGCCGGCGCGGTAGGCAAATTTTCCCCAGCGGCAGGCTTCCGGCCCGGAGATAATAATGGCTCCAGTCCGGCGGGCGCGCTCCGCGCTGGAAGCTCCGCGCTGGAAGCCGCGCCGGAAGCCGGTGGATAAAAGTCCACAGTCAATAAAAGTCCACAGTCCAGAGTCTCCAGTCCAGAGTCGGACTTGAGACTTTGGACTGTGGACTGGAGACTGTGGACTCGACTTGTCGGACTTGGGACTTTGGACATTGGACTTGAGACTGTCTGCTGTGGACTGTCTGCTATGGACGTGACAGGGCCAGGTGACAGGTGACGGGTGACGGGTGACGGGATTTGAGTCTCCGTGTCACATGTCACTTGTCCCTTGTCACATGCAGTCGCCACTTGCCACTTGTCACTTGATACTTGCGGGATTTCGCCGTCTGCCTTAATCGCCGTCAAATCGGTTTTATTAATTCCCGTCTGCGCCAGGCCAGCATCCAATTCGCTCAAAATTCTTGAAAGGGCGGCAGTGGCCGGCGTCAAAGGTGTGACCGGTGAACGGAATTCGGAGTGTGGAGTGCGGAGCGCGGAGTTTTCGCGGACATCCGGAGGATATTCCGCATTCCGCACTCCGCATTTCGCACTCCAGTCAGGTTCTGGGTTCTGGGTTCTGGCTTCTTCTTTCATGCCATTCGTAAGCCGCCACTCGTCACTTTCACCGGACGGTTCCGTCTTCGGATTTGCCGGCGAATTTGTGCTCCGCACTACTGGCTCGCTCCGCGCTGGAGGCTCCGCGCCGGAAGCCGCGCTGTATCCGGACGCGCAGACGGTCGCGGCGGCAACCGCCAATTTTGCAACCGGCCCGTCTTGGCTGCGCTTCGCCGCGACTAAGGTCTCTGCCGCTCCGTAGCCGGGAGCATAGGCGGGCACTGGATGCGGCGAAGGTGGAGGATGGATTTGGGATGGTTTGCCATATTCAATACTCCATCCACCATTCTCGCTTTGCTTCGAGACCGAAGCCGCGCCGTCTTTCGTGCCACTAGTCCCCTGCCACTCGTCACGTTTCCCGGATGGTGCAAACTTCGGACTAAAGTCCAAGGTCCAAAGTCCAAGGTCGGGCTTTGGCCTTTGGACTTTAGATTTTGGACTTCGCTCCGCGTCGGAAGCCTGACTGCTGCCGGCCTTTCCGGTGGAAATAAAAGGCACGGCGACAATTTCCAATTCAGCAGCCGCCTCGTCTTCGCCCTCCGGGCTGTAGGCTCCGGGCCGGAAGCTGCGCTTCGGCGCGGCCGTTGTTATTTTTACACCGGTGCCGGGGGCAAAGGCGGGCCTTTGTCGCGCCGGAGTGCTTGCTGCGGGTGGCTCACAAATGGCTTCGTTCACGGAGGCGGACAAATGAGCCTCGGAAAAAAATCCCGACAAACGCTCAATCACCGACTGAAATTTTTCCGCCGGGCCACCGTCACCGGAGGCGCAGGCGGGCGCGGGATGCGTCGAAGATGGAGGATGGATTTGGGGTGGTTTGCCATCTTCAATACTCCATCCTCCATTCTCGCTATGTTTCGAGACAGAGGCCGCCGCCGTCGGCTGGATGAAATTCATTCCTGGCATCAGGGTAATTTTATAATTTGTGTCGCCGGTTATTGGCCGCAAAAGAACACAGAGATTGCAAAGATGCCTTTTTCCTTTTTCTTTGCGTTATTTTGTGGCTGCCGTTTTATTAAGCTGGCACTAGGGCGATGGTCTGGCTTGCGCCGTGGTGTCTGGAGGCAAAACCATTCGCAGCCGCCCCGTCAAATCCGCCGCGCGCTTGGCGTCGGCCTTGCCGAGTTTGCTCATCGAATCGAGGATGAGGCTGGCCTCATCCACCTTCATGGTGGCCAGCAGCCGCACCACGTCGTCATCGGCCATCTGGCTGATCAGGTTCGCCGCCCCCTCCGGCGACATCCCGGCGACGATTTTGGCCTGCTTGTTCAAATTCTGGACCTCCTGCGCCTTGATGCGGACGACATTCCGGTCAAAGTCGGCCTGCAATTGATAAACCGTGCCCGTGGCGGCGGAAAATTCCTGCTGTTGCGCCGCCAGCCGGGATTGCAAATCCTGCAACTGTTGTGCGCGCGCATCGAGGTCGCTTTTTTCCATCTTCAATTCCGCCACCCACTGCTCAAACTCCGGATTTTTAAATTTCCACGACGGCACGCTATCCGGCGTCTGTTTGGCGGCGGAGAGCGCCGACCGGATGCCGGCAAACTGCGCCGGTCGGATCAAAAGCGCCGTTGTCCCCAAATAAACCAGCCCCCCCACAAGCGCCACCACCCACGAAGATGTAAGCCAACGAGTCATATTCATTCCATTGATGTTGCCAATGCCTCACACAAGCCGGACGCCGGTGAATTAATCCGCAGCCCCATTTCGTCCAATTGTTTCTGTTCGTCGCGCTGCGCCGCGCGGTCATAAGCGCGGCGGCTCTTGTCGCGCAACTGATCCAGCACCTTGCGGTCGCGGGTGGCCAGCGCCATCTCGCGCCAGGCCTTTTGCGCGGCCTGTTGCGCCGTCTTCAATGTGGCCGCCAGTTCCACGCAACGCCGCTCCAAAGCTCCGCACCAGGCGCGCGTCTGGCAGAGCTTTCCCACGGTGATGCCGTGAACGACTTCCTCACACAATAATGTCCAAGCGGCGGCCAGTTCGCGGGTGCTGGCGTCCAGTCGGGCGGCGGCTTCGTCGCTGGCTCGCAATGCCTCGACGTAACGCTTTTGGGCGACACGTTCCTTTTGCTCGCGCAGGACGCGCAGGGATTGCAGCGAAAATCGAAACGGTTTCATGGTTTATTTCCTGGGTTGAGGTTGCTTTTGTGGGACTGGCTTCGCCAAAGTTTGCGACAGCAGCGACCAGCTTTGCGCCGAGCCGAAACCCTCGGTGACGCCTTGGCTCATAAACCGTTTGAGCGGTTCGTGCAGAGCAATGGCCTGGTCTATCACCGGGTTGCTGCCCGCCGGATAGGCGCCAATGGCGATCAAATCCTGGTTGCGGCGGAAGACCGCCAAATGCTCGCGCGCGGCGGCGGTCAAGGTAATTTGTTCCGGACTCAACAAATCGCGGTTGAGCCGGCTCACGCTCTCCAATACGTCTATCGCCGGATAATGATTCTGCGTCGCCAACTCGCGCGTCAACACGATGTGGCCATCCAAAATCGAGCGGGTCGCGTCGGCTATCGGGTCGTTCATGTCGTCCGCCTCCACCAGCACGGTGAACAGGCCGGTGATGTCGCCGGTCTCGCCGGTGCCAGCGCGTTCGAGCAATTGAGGCAGCAGGGAAAAAACCGACGGCGTGTAGCCGCGCGTGGTGGGCGGCTCGCCCACCGCCAGGCCTATCTCCCGCTGCGCCATCGCCAGCCGCGTTACCGAATCCATCATCAGCAGCACGCCGAGCCCCAGGTTGCGAAAGTATTCGCCTATGGCCATCGCCAGAAACGCGCCTTTGACGCGGTGCAGCGCCGGCTCGTTGGAGGTGGCAACAATGACGACGGATTTTTTGCGGCCGGCCGCGTCCAGATCGCGTTCGAGAAATTCGCGGACTTCGCGGCCGCGTTCGCCGATAAGCGCGATGACGTTCACATCGGCGGCGGCGTGCGACGCCATCATGCCCAGCAGCGTGGATTTGCCGACGCCGCTGCCGGCAAAAATGCCGAGGCGCTGGCCGCGGCCGCACGGCATGAAGGTGTCAATCGTCTTGATGCCGGTCTGAAAAACTTTTTGGATGCGCTGGCGCTTGAGCGGGTGCGGCGGCAGCAGGTTCAATTCCACGGACTGCTCGGTTTGAACGGTCCCCAGCCCGTCAATCGGCCGGCCCAGGCCGTCGAGCACGCGGCCCTGGAGCGCGTGGCCGACGCCGATGCGCATCGGCGCGCCGGTGGCGGTGACTTCGCTGCCGGGATGGATGCCTTTGAGTTCGCCGAGCGGCATGAGCAGCAAATGATGGTTCCGAAAACCGACGACTTCGGCGAGGGTGATGCCGTCGTGCCGGGCGGATTCAATCCGGCAGATTTCGCCGACGGCGGCGACGGGGCCTTCGGATTCGATGACCAGCCCGATGACTTGCACGACGCGGCCGCAGGTCTCGGTGACGCGCGCCGAGCGCACGCGCTGAAGCGCGGCGTCGAAACGTCGGGCGGGGCATGGCAGGGCGGGTTTCATGCGGAAATGGATTCGCGGAGCTGTTCAATTTTGGTTTCGCGGCGCGCGTCGAGCAGGCCGAACCGGGTTTGCACGAGGCAGCCGCCCCGGCTGATTTCGGAGGAACCGATGAACTTGAGCGGACCGGCCTCGGGCAAACCCTGAAGGATCGGCGATTGATGCTTGCGTAACAACGCGAGATCGTCGGGATGAAGCTGGACGAGAATTTCGGCGGTCTCCTTCGTCTGCGTCACCGCCTCGCGCACGACGGCTTCGACGAGTTCCGGCGTGATGGGAATATCGGCGACAATTTTTTGGGCGCATTCCAGCGCGATTTGCATCAGCGCAGTTTCGGTCTGCTGGATGACCTCCGGCACGGCGCTGCGCAGCGATTCGATGACGCCCTGGTGCAGTTCGAGCAGTTCACTCCGCTGCTGGAGCATTTGTTCGCCGAGGTTTTTTTCGCCGTCGAGCCGGCCGCGTTCGTAGGCGGCCTGTTCGGCGGCGCGCACGCGGCGGTCCAACTCGCTGTCCGGCGGCAGCGCGGTGGCGCGCACGTCGCGGAGCGGTTCGGCGAACGTGATGGTTTCAGACCACTTCATATTCGGCGGTGCGGGCTTCATCGAGGTCAATCTCGCCCTCGGCTTCGAGCTTGCGGACGGCGTCAATGATCCGCAGTTGCGCGGCCTCGACGTCGCGCAGCTTGACGTGGCCAAGCGCGGCCATTTCGTCCTGCACGCCCTCGGCGCCGCGGCGCGAAATGTTCGACAACAGCAGTTTCTTGAGCGGCTCGCTGGCCTTTTTGAGCGCGAGGGCGAGATCGCGCATTTCCGTTTCGCGCATGATGCGCTGGATGACCTGCGTGTTGAGCAGGAGCAAATCCTCGAACGTGAACATTTTCTTGCGGATGGCCTGCGACAATTCCGGGTTGCGCTCCTCGATGCTGGTGAGCAGCGCGCGGCTGATGGTTTTGTCCATCGCGTTCAAAATATCCGCCGCCGGTGTCACGCCGCCGGTCTGGCTTAAGGCGCGGGTCTGCTTGACGCCCATCTTGGCGTTCAGCACGTTCACCACTTTTTCCGTCACTTCAATCGGCGTGGGTGCCAGCGTGGCGAGGCGCTCGATGATTTGATCACGCTGTTCGTTCGGAATCAGGGCGAAAATCTGCGCCGCCTTTTCCGGCGACAGATGGCTGACGACAAAGGCGATGGTCTGCGGCTGTTCGTCGCGGACGAGGTTGAAAATGCTGCGCGAATCCATGTCCGCGATGGACTGCATCGCGCCGGGAGAAGTGCGGTTGGGCATGACCCGGCCCATGATGTCGCTGGCCTTGAAACTGCCGACCGCCTTTTCGAGCGTGTGCCGCGCCACGTCCATGCCGGCGGAGACGGACGTGCTGGCGGCGAGCGCGACCTCGGAAAATTCGCTCAAAATGTCAAATTGCTGCTCGCGGGTGATGAGGCCAAAGCGCGCCATTTCGCGGGAGACGGCCTCGATTTCGCGCGGCTGGAACTGCTTGAGGATTTCCGACGCGCCTTCCGCGCCGACCATGACGAGCAGCGCGGCGAGCTTCTGCGTTTTGGAGAGCGCGCCATTTTCGGCGGGCGCTTCGGGTGGATTGTCAGCGATGGCGGGCATAATTAAAAAAGTCCAAAGGCCAATAAAAGTCCACAGTCCACAGTCTCCAGTCCAGAGTCGGACTTTGGACTGTGGACTGTGGACTGGAGACTGTCTGCTGTGGACTGTGGACTAGTCATGGCCTTTGTTTTCATCGTTCGGAGGTTGGGCCGCGGCTCATCCAGTCGCGGATGGCCTGGCTCATGTTCGAGGGATTTTCCTTGATGAGCCGGTTGAGCACGTCCACGGTGACGACGCCGGGCGGCTGCTCCGGCAGCCAATGACCGTGGCCGTTTCCGTTCCCATTTCCATTACCATTGCCGTTTCCGTTCCCGTTTCCGTTGCTGGCGTGGAGGAGCCTGCCAACGGGAACGCCGAGCGGAATTTCCTGCACGGGCGTGCGCTTGAAAATGCGCAGCAGCAGGAGCAATGCGACTATGCCGAGCGCGGGATAGACGAGGTTGCGCGCGGTGTCCCACCAAAATTCGCGGCGCTGCTGCTGGTCCAACTGCTGCGTCATGCTGGAGGCGAACTCGTCGTTAAAGGGCAGTTCTGCCAGCGTAACGAGGTCTCCGCGCGTGTTTTCCGCGCCGGTCTGGAGGCCGATGGCGCCGATGACAATCTGCTTGAGCTGATCCAATTCCGCCGGTGTGCGGTTGACGATTTTGCGGTCCGCGCCCTCGCCCTCGTAATGCGCCGCGATGGTGACGGCGGCGGAAAGGCGTTTGATGCCGCCGGCGGCCTGCGTGGTGTTGCTGGTGGTCTTGCCAATTTCGTATTCGACGGTGGAAGTGGTTTTGCGGTTGTTGGAATTGGTGACGGGCGCGGCGGCGGTTTTGGTGTTGTTCGTGTCCGTGGACGTGTTGGCGGAGATGCCGGCGGCGGCGGTGGAACTGGTGGTGGTGGCATCAATGCTCTCGTCGTTTTTGGTCTGGGTGCGGATGACCTGGCCGTCCGGGTCGAATTTTTCCTCGGTGGTGGTGAGGGTGTTGAAGTTGATTTCGGCGGAGACGCGGACGACGGCCTGGCCGGGGCCGAGCACTTTTTCCAGCATATCCTGGGCTTTTTTGGCGAGGTATTGCTCGATGTTGCGCTGCGCGGCGAGTTGCGATGAGGAGAGGCCGGCGATGGAGTCGTTGTCGTCGTCGGCGGAAAGCACGTTGCCCAAGTTGTCCACCACGGTCACGGAATTCGGATTCAAGCCCTCGACGGAATTGGCGACGAGGAACCGGATGGAGGCGATGGACGACGGCTGCAATTGCG
>Ga0302319_10002401_pt1 | contig 40557 bp, 33 predicted proteins | sample Bog_T0_2_FD_203319 | JGI IMG/M metagenome (GOLD analysis project Ga0302319, IMG submission 203319) | Peat permafrost microbial communities from Stordalen Mire near Abisko, Sweden - Bog_T0_2 | ecosystem: Environmental > Terrestrial > Soil > Wetlands > Peat | place: Sweden: Abisko, Stordalen Mire... | reverse complement strand
TTGACCAGGCGCGGCTCGACCGCCCGGGCGTGCAGGACTATCAGGTCGATCTGCTGGAGAATTACAAGAGCAACATCGCCCTCTATCCCGTGTGGCAGGCCGCCTTTCGCGCCCACAAGCCGAAGACGCTGGTCGTCTGGGGCAAGAACGACCCCTTCTTCATCCCGCCGGGCGCACGCGGCTACCTGAATGACCTGCCCGATGCCAAGCTGGTCTGGCTCGATGCCGGCCACTTTGTGCTCGACGAGAATGCTCCACAGGTCGCAGCCGAGATCAAGGCGACGTTTTCCAATAGCCAATAACGAGCGGCCCCCGGTTCAGCCACCGCCGCGATGAACAGCTGTCTGTTTGAAAGACTCTGACGCCCTCTAAATTCCGAAGGAAATGTTACCATGACACAAACAATCCTAATTACCGGCGCGAGCGACGGCATCGGCCTCGAGATCGCTCGCCAAGCCGCAGCTTCCGGCGCCAAAACGATCCTCGTGGCGCGCAACGCGGAAAAACTGCAATCCGTTGTCGCAGCTCTGCCCAACCCGGAGCGTCACGAGGCCGCGGTCGTCGACCTTACCGAAACGTCCCAGATTGAAGAATTCCTGGCGAGCCTTGACGCTCGCGGCATCGTTCCCGACGTGCTCGTCAACAATGCCGGTCATGGTGCCTCGGGGCCGTTGTCGGACACCGACTGGGCGAAGCTGGCGGCCATGTTGCAGGTCAACGTCGCCGCACTCACACAATTGACCCATTGGGGCGCGCAGCGCATGAAAGCCAAAGGCCGAGGCGCAATCGTCAATCTCTCGGCCGCGGTGGCCACGCGCCCAACGCCTTATTTTGCTGCCTACGCTGCAACAAAGGCCTTCGTGACCAGCATCAGCCTTGCGGCCGATAAGGAGTTGCGTGGCCACGGTGTCACGGTATCTGCCGTCCATCCTCCTGCGGTCCAAACCAGCTTCGCAGATCCGGCCAAGGCGGATTTGCGCTCGACGCTGGTTCTGAAGTTGTTTCCGTCGGTGACGGCTGCGAGCGTCGCGCGCGCGGTCCTGAAGGCCGCGCGGACGGGTCGTCGGTCCGTCGTGGTGGGCCCGATCGCCGGTGTAATCATGGCGAGCGCACCGGTGATGCCACGCGGCCTCGATCTCGCATTCATGAGTCTTCTTTTCAGAGGCCGGCGTCTGCCGGCCACGGATCTGCAACCGCGAGCGCGACGATGATCACAAACTCCATTGGACGACCGCAAATAATGAAGAGGTGCCCGGTCATGAAATATATACTTGTCACCGCGTTCCTGGCGGCGGCGACTGCGCTGTCGTCAGCGATTTCCGCGGCCCGCGCACAAACCCAACCAGTTCCGTCGGTCTCGTCGACCACGACCTACCACACGGTGAAGGTCGACGGCCTGAAGATCTTCTATCGGGAGGCCGGGCCGAAAGACGCGCCGACCATCCTGTTGCTGCACGGTTATCCCACCTCCTCGCGGATGTTCGCGACGCTGATCCCGCTGCTGGCCGACCGCTATCATCTCGTTGCGCCGGATTATCCAGGCTTCGGCGAAAGCGATGCGCCGCCCGCAACCGGGTTTCATTACACCTTCGATCATTTGGCCGAGATCGTCGATGATTTCACCCAGCAACTCGGATTGGACAGCTATGTGCTGTACAACAATGATTATGGCGGTCCGATCGGCATGCGCCTGGCGGTTGCCCATCCCGAGCGCGTGAAGGCGATCATTGTCCAGAACGCCGTGGCGCATGAGGAGGGGCTCGGATCCGCCTGGGATATCCGCAAGGCCTTCTGGAAAGACCGGCCGGCCTACGAAGATAAGGTCATCCCCGGCTTCACCTCTCTCGAAGGCGCAAAGGGGCGACATCTCGGTTCGTCGCCGCATCCGGAACGCTACGATCCGGAGGCGTGGGAATGGGAGGGGGCGCACCTCGCGCAGCCGGGCCAACGCCAGATTCAGTCCGACCTGTTCTATGACTATCAGACCAATGTCGCGAGCTATGCTTCCTGGCAGCAATGGTTGAAGCGCCACCATCCACCCTTGCTTGTGTTATGGGGCAAGTATGACCCTTCCTTCGCGCTAGCCGGCGCGCAGGCTTACAAGCGCGACCTGCCCGACGCGGAAGTCCACATGCTGGATGGCGGCCATTTCGCTCTCGACGAAAGGGTCGACGAGGCGGCGACGCTGATCCGTGCCTTCCTGGCGAAGCAAAAGATCTAGCCGTCGTGTCCTGCGCATCCAAGGGAGTTGTCTGCCGGCTGCTGAAAAGACCACTAGGCCGTGAACCCATAAATCCGCCCCGGCTGACGCCGCGCCAATGTCCGCTTTGCCCGATAGCCGACTGTTGCATGGCGGCGAAACGACGCGATTTGCCAACAACGGCCATCGAAGGGTGTGGGAGGCGTATCGATTGCCCAAACGTCAATTGATCTTGATCGAAAGCCCCTCCGCGAGAAGCATCGCCAATTCCGAGGATTGGCGTTCGGCGTCAGATCGCAGCCGCAACGTAAATTCGGCGTCCGGCAGGTCGGGAAGCGCCAGATGTGCGGGCGCGAGACCGATGCCTGGCTCCATCATTCGTGCTGTGCGAGGCGTCACAGCGATGCCACTGCGCACCGCAGCTCTCAAGCCGGCAAGGCTTGGGCTTGTTGCTGCGATCCGATAGGGGCGGCGGACTGCGTCGAGTGCCGCAATGGCGGCCGTTCTAAAGCCGCACGGGGGATCAAGCAGCGCTAGTGGCACGTCATCATCCGTTGCGGTCAGTCCCGTCGTCACCGCCAACCACAGCATGGGCTCTCGCAGCACCTTCAGCTCATCAGCCGGTGTGCCAAGACGCATAACCAGCAAGATATCGAGTTCACCTCGGTCGTAGGCGGATGCGAGCTCTTGCGAGCGGCCAACTCTGAGATCGATACGAACGCGCGGATGTGACCGAGCAAATGTTCGCAGCAGCTCGGGCAGCGAACTGTCAGCAAAGTCCTGAGTGCAGCCAAGGCGCGTTCGCCCATCTGTGCGTGCACCTTTCATGCTGAGCCACGCATCGCGATGAGCGGCGAGGATGCGGCGGGCATGTCCCACCAATTCTTCTCCAGCCGGTGACAGCGTCCGGCCGCGACCGGCGGCTGCGAGCAGGGGCTCGCCAATAACCTCTTCAAGCCGTTGCATTTGCGCAGTGACTGCCGAAGGGGATCTACCCACCGTAGAGGCGGCACGAGCGAGCGATCCGGCCTCGGCAAAGGCCAGGAACGTCCGAAGGAGGTCGGGATCAAGCGTATTCATACTTCATTTTAACAGAAGCTATAGTGCAAAACAATTCTATTTTATTGATCTATTGAATCTGCGATTGCTTCCTCGCCACCAGCGCGATTTGCCACGACCAGTATCGGAAATGACGTTCCAAGCTCAACCAACATCCCTAGGAGAAATCACATGCCCATCATCAACGTTTCAGTCACCGGCAAGCCCGACCCAGCCTTGTCACACCGCATCGCTCAACAGGTGACAGAGCTCACGAGATTGCACTTGAAAAAGGATCCGACAATCACCGCCGTTGCCATCCATTATGTCGACCCCGTTCATTGGTTCGCCGGCGGCAAGTCATTGGCGGCACAAGGCGCCAACACGTTCTGGCTGGATATCAAAGTTGTTGATGGCACCAACACCAAGGCGGAGATGGCCAACTACCTGGAAGACGTGTTCGCTACCCTAAGTGGCACTTTGGGCAACACGCACACGGAGAGTTACATTCTTGTTCATGAAGTGCCAGCCGCCGCCTATGGGTTCGGCGGCAAGACGCAGGAGTTTCGCTTTATCAGTGGCCGATTGAAGCAGGCGGCGTAACCGGGAGCCTGGGCGAGGCGGGGCAACCCGCCTCGTTCGCTGCTGAGCCATGGCGTAACCAAAGTCCGCCATTGCCACGCCAAAATCTCGACGCCGACTGCCCTCCATTTCTAAGAAGGTCGAATATGACGAGATTGTGCACGTTGGGCGCTGGTCGCGTTATGACGCGACCAGGTGAACCGCAATATGCCAAGCCGCCCTGCCGCTCTGGCCCTACGCCGCCACCTGCTGCAGCAGATCATGCAGCAGACCCTCCAACAGATCGAGCTTGTAGCCGGTCATCGGCAGCGGCCTCGCGCCGTCGCTCGCCCGCTTCGCCGCCTCCGCGATGCTCGCCGCATTGGCGGGCGCGCCCTGCAGCGCGGCTTCAACGGCCGCGAGCCGCAGCGGCACCGGGGCGATGCCGCCGGCGCTGATCCGGATCAATTCGAATGCGCCGTCCGTGATCAGCGCACGGACGCAGACTTCGGCCAGCGGCCATTCGGCATGGCTGCGGCTGATGACGCGCTGGTAGAGCCCGCGCTCGCCCGGCAGCGGCGCGGGAAGCTCGATCGCGGTGATCATTTCGCCGGCGAACAGCAGGTTGTCGGCGCCGCTGGTGCCGTCGCCGAGCGTCTCGGCGATCGACAATCCATCGCGTTGATTGGTGACGACCCTGGCGTCATAGGCTGATAGCGCCATGGCCATGGTCGAGGGATGCGGCGCCACGCAGGGGCCAAGGTCAAAGGCCACGCCATAGAGATGATTGCCGCTGCGCGCCGGACAATCCGATCCGCCCTTTTTCAGGCAGGCGATCTGCGGATTGCGGTAATACCAGCAGCGCGAATGCTGGGCCAGGTTGCCGCCGAGCGTGGCGAGATGGCGGATCTGTGGCGTGGCGAGGCCACCGGCCGCGGCCGCAAGGCCGGGATAGGCCTGGCCGAGGCGTGTGTCGTCCGCGATCGCTGCGATGGTGGTCAAGGCGCCGATGCGCGCCGCGCCGTCCGCACCCCAGCTGATTCCGATCATCTCGGAGCTGGTTTCGATGTCGAGCAGCGGGCCGCGCGACAGGCCGCTGCGGCGGCGTTCGGAAAGGTCGGTGCCGGCGGCGCGGAATTCCGCGGGCAATGGGCTGGCAGCGAGCGAGGCGGTGGGGTTCATGCGGCGGCCCTCGCTTTGAGCGCGGCGATCAGCCGGTCCGGCCGGATCGGCGTTTCGGTCAAGCGGATGCCGGTGGCGTTATAAATCGCGTTGGCGATCGCGGGCGAGGTCGGCACGGTGGCGACCTCGCCGATGCCGACGCTGCCGCCGAGCACATGATCAAATCCGGCCTCATCGAAATGCACATCGATCACAGGCGTGTCGGCGATGCCGGGGATCCGGTAGTCCTCCATCCCGGCGCTCAGAATGTCGCCGCTGGTCGGATCGGTCTCGCGCGCCTCATACAGCGCGTAGCCGATGCCCTGGATCACCGAGCCCGCGGCCTGGCTGCAAGCCAGCGCCGGCGCGGCGAGCTTGCCGACGGCGATGCCGGTGTGGACATGGAGCACCCGGACATGGCCGAGCCAGCTGTCGACCTCGACCTCGATCACCTGCACCGAACTCGGCACGCCGGCGCCGATGGCGAGATTGGAAAGGCGGCGCATCATAAAGCCGAACACCAGGCCCATCAGGCCGACCTGCCGTAGCGGCGATCTGACGCCAGGCGACAACGGCTTGCCGTCCTCCGGGCGCACCGCCGAGACGCGAATATCCGGCGAGCCCGCGATCATCTCGCGCCACGGCGCGTTGGATCCGGGAGTGGGCTTGCGTTGGCTGCGCTGCTCGATTTCGGCCTTGAGCTTGCCGATCGCCAGCAGCGCCGGCGGCACCACCGAGGCGGTGGTGCGGCTGCCTCCGGAGCCCGGTCCTTCGACCAGCTTCGAGTCGCCGATCCGCACCTCGATCTCCTGCGGGTCGAGCCCGAACTCGCGCGCCACGGTATTGGCGAGCACGCTGCGGCTGCCGGTGCCGATGTCCTGGATCGCGGTCGAGACGATCAGGCGTCCGCTCTTGATCTGCAGCTCGACCTGCGATCCCGGCTGCCAGAGGTAGAGCCAGTAGCCGGTGGCCATGCCGACGCCGCGGCGATAGCGGCCGCTCTGCGACATCGGTGTCGGCCGGTTGCGCCACAGCGGCAGGCTCATAGCCCAATCATACAGCCGTTGCCGGTTGGGATCGGGATCCCAGCGCTTGCGCAACGCGATCGGATCAAGCTGCATCCGGATCGCGGCCTCGTCGATTGCCTGTTCCAGCGCAAACGCCATCGGCGGTCCGCCGGGGCCGCGGAACGGGGCGCCGGGCGGCAGGTTGCTGACGACGTCGTAGTCCGACAGCGCCTTGGCCTCTGCTGGATAGATCAGCCGCGCCAAGGCGGCGATGGTGGAGTTGGTGGCGGCTCCGGTGTCGGCATAGGCGGTCAGCGACAACGCCTTGAGATTTCCTTCCGGAGACGGCAACAGCGCGATGGTGAGCTCCGCCGCCGGCCGATAGCCGGTCACCGAAAGCTCCTCGTGGCGATCAAACGCGATGCGGACCGGCGCCCTGGCCTCGCGCGCAAGCTCGATCGCGGCGATGGTTTCGATCCCCAGGCTTCCCTTGGAGCCAAAGCCGCCGCCGACATGATCGGCAATGACGCGGACCTTGCCGGGATCGAGCTTGTAGCGCTTGGCGATCAGCTGCATCAGGTGGAACACGGCCTGGGTCGAGACATGAACCGTAAGCTGATCGCCATCGAAACGGGCGACCGCCGCATGCGGCTCGAGGCAGGCATGCGATTGCGTCGCGGTGTGGAAGGTGGCTTCGACCAGCCAGGGATTTTGCGCCGCGCGCGCCGCGTCGACAACGCTCCGCGCCTTTTTGGCCTTGTTCGAAAATGCCGCCGACGGCCCGCGCACATTGTGCTTCCAGGCGGCCGGCGCAGGCGCGCCTTCCGAGACGTCGCCGGCCTGCTTGCGGCTCGATTTATCGAACACCAGGGCGGCGCCGGGTTGGCGCGCGGCGTCCAGTCCGATCACCGACGGCAGCCGCTCGCTGTCGATCCGGATCGCGGCCAGCGCCCGCAGCGCCGTCGGCCGATCCCGGGCGGCGACCGCGGCGATCGGCGCGCCGACATAGCGCACGATGCGGTCGTCTCTGAGCAGGGAGACCGCCGCGCTGACGCCTGGTATCGCGCGGGCCGGCGCGAGATCCAGCGCGGTGATTTTGGCATGCGCCTCGCGCGATCGCAGGATCAGCCCTTCGAGCTGCCCGTCATGGTGGATATCGACGGTGTATCGGGCCGCTCCGGTCACCTTGTCGCGCGCCTCGAGGCGCGGCGCCACGATCTCCTTGTCGTCGAACAGGCCGGCGCAGGCTTCCGCCACCGCGCGAAACACGCCGTCATAGGCGCCGCAGCGGCAGAGATGGCCTGATAACGCCGCGCCGATTTCCTCCCGCGAGGGGATCGCCTTGCCCCGGCTCGCCCGCCAGCGGTCGAAGAAGGCCGTGGCCTCGACGATGAAGCCCGGCGTGCAGAATCCACATTGCAGCGCGTCATGGGCCATGAACGCGGTCTGGATCGGGTGCAGCCTGGCCTCGCCGATGCCTTCCACCGTGGTGACGGCCTTGCCGGCCACTGCGCGCGCCGGCAGCAGGCAGCTCACGACCGGCGCGCCATCGACCAGGACAGTGCAAGCTCCGCAGACGCCGGCGCCGCAGACGAGCTTGGTGCCGGTCAGTCGCAGCGGGCCCCGGATCACATCGATCAGCAGCGTATCGGGATCGTCGGGCAGGGCTGTTATGCGGCCATTGATCGTCATCTGGCTCATTTGCGATCTCCAGTGCTGGGACGGGTTCTTGAACGGACGGGTTTGGCTCGGACCGATTGCGTGGCGCTTTTCTTGGCGCTTGCGGCCTTGACCGGGCGGGACGCCGCGGCCGGGGCGACGGCGCCGGCGACCAGCGTTCGCAGCAGGGTTTCGAGATCGGCGAGGAAAGCGCTGGCCGGCTGCATCGCCGGATGCATGGATTTGGCGCCGTTGATCGCCATCTCGACGCAGCGGGCCAGGCCTGTCACGGTCAGCCCCTGCGCCAAGACCAGCCTTTGCTGGCGGCAGACCCTGGCGATCGTGGCCGCATCCTGGTCGGCGTAGAGGCCGGCATATTTCTGATAGAGATCGCGGGCCTGCAGCAGATGTTCGGAAAACAGCTCCTCGACATGCGCAGAGCCTTCGAAGGAGGCGATCAGATGTCGCAGCCGCCCGGCAATCTCGGCCACCAGGATATCGGCGAGGCTGCCGCCGGCGCTCTCGCTTTCCTCAGCCGCGGCGATCTCGGCGGCCATGGCGTCGGCATGCAGCTGCTCGATCACCGCCCGGAACAGCGCCTCCTTCGATTTGAAATGATGATACAGCGCCTGCCGCGTCAACCCGGCGGCTTCCGCCGCCTGCTCGATCGAGGAACGCCGGAAACCGTGCCGGCGGAACACCTGCATCGCGGCGCCAAGGATGCGGTCACGGGGCTGCATTTGACGAATTTGACAAATAAATATGAAATGTCAAATCAGCGCGGCGCCCGATGGATCGGGCGCCGCGCTCTCGGTCAGCTCTCCGTCTTGATTCCAAGGTCTGGCATCAGGCGGGACGGCCAGCCGATACGGACGAGGAGACCGTCCGGCCCGCACACCCCGACCTCATAAAGGCCCCATTCGCGGTGTCGCAGGACGCCGCCCGGGCGGATGATCAAATCGTCCACGCGTGCGGCGATCGCGTCCACGTCGGGCGTTCGGATAAAGACACCGAAGGGATTGTGCTCCTCCGGAACGGCCCAGGGCCCACCGCCCGCTTGGGTCAAGTGGACCTCACAGCCCCAGCCGGTCATGATCACGTAGTTCTCATCGCCACCGGTCCGAGCGAAGCCCAGACGCTCCCAGAACGGAACCGCCGCTCGCAGATCGTTGCTCGGGATGATGGCGAAGGCGCCGACGGTCGCTGGGACGGGCATGTACCTTCTCCGGCCGGGGTCATTCGAGCGCGACTGATCGGTCAAGCTCTTCCATATTCCGGCTACCGGTTTCCTGTAGAAGACAAAAGCCGCCAATTACTGCTTGATCGCGCAAGAGGAGGATGAAAGCCGGATCATAATCCGGCTTCTTCGAATATCAATCGGCGAATCGACGACGAGGCTCATTCGATTCGATACGCTCGTCGGGATGGATGACGAGCATGTTTCACCCTTATAGAAGCAGTCACCGGGCACACACCGACACTGTCGTGCGCTCTTCTGACAAACGCCTGTCCCGTGTTTCCTCTGTTGCTTGCGGGGAATTTATCAGCCGACGATTTTGTAAGGGGAAGCGGACTTTTAAACCGTGTGGTCCCGCCCCTGATGGGTGCATCGCGCCGCGAGGTGCGAACCGATGTTTTGACATTGCCAGGCGCGAAGCGACTTTTTTGTTTGTAAATTTTGTTTGTAAATTTTGGCTGTTTGAAAAGTTTAGTCGGAAAGGCTTGCGGCGGACCGCATCCGCGCTATGCAACACCGCCAATGCCGGGTTGGACCAGGCGCGTGTGGCGCCTTCACAACGGGGGCATCAACGGGACAGTCCACGTGGCAAGACTGGATCACCCGCTTGCCGCACCATCCGGCTTCGCCTGGTAGGCGGCCAGAAACATCCGGGTCGCGCTGGCGATCACCCGCGCGATGCGCTCTGCGGACGGCGCTGGCGCGGCCTGAAACACGAACGGCATGAACAGCGAGGCCTGGCACAGTTGCAGGAACTGGCTGGCCGCCAGCTGACTGTCTTCAAGCGCGAGATCGCCGATCTCTGCGCGGGCCTCCAGATAGAAGGCGAGCTTCGCCATCGTTAGCGCGATCACCTTGTCGTAGAAACGCCGGCCGACCTCCGGCATCCGCTCGGCGATCGCCATCACGGTCCGGGTTGCCGAGCCGCCGCCCGGCCGGCACAGCAGGTTGATGTAGGCCTGGCCGAAATCCATCAGCGTGGTCGGGACATCCCGTGCCGGGTCCAGATTGAACGTCACCTGGCCCTGTTCAAGGATTTCCTGCTCGACAATGGCTTCGAACAGCCGGTTCTTGTCGGCGAAATAGACATAGAGCGTGCCCTTGGAGACGCCCGCCGCGCGCGCGATCTCACCCATGCTGGCGCCATCAAAGCCCAGATCCATGAAAACCTTGCGGGCCCCGTCAAGGATTTGCCGGCGCTTCGAACTGTCCTCGTCGACCAGTCGGAGGCTCGGATGATCGCCTGCAACCATTGGTTTACTTTTCCTGCAAGATGCGGTGGAGCGGAAACCGTTCGGAAGGACCGCACGCGGTATTGAACCGGCCGGGGATCCTTTTGATCCGTAGATTATCTATCTTGACCGAACCGTTCGGTCAATGTTAATTCCCGCGTGGATGGGCGGGTCAGGTTGGTCTGCCGCGTCGCGTTCTACACGTCGCATTTTATTCGACAGGAGGGCCGAATGGCCGCAGCGAGAGACCAGGCCGCCCGTATATTGCGCTCCGATGCGGATCCGGTTGTGGCCGACGTCGACCGCGACGCTTCCGCCGTTCTCGCGGAGACGCTGCGCGCGCATCTGAAGGATGAAACCGTGGCGCGCCGCACGGTCGAAAGCCCGAGCCATCCGCCCGGCGACAAGCCTTCGGCCGAAACAGCCGCGGCGGCGGTTAATGCGGCGCCGAAATCCGGCAACCGCAAGAAGAAGGTCCTGATGGGCATCGGCGCGCTGCTGGCGCTCGCCGCCGCGGCTTACGGTGTTCACTATTTCATCGTCGGTCGCTTCCTGGTGGCCACCGATGATGCCTATGTCCGCGCCAACAACACGACGCTCGGCGCCCGGGTGTCGGGACATGTCGCTTCGATCCTGGCGGCCGACAACGCCGTGGTCCACGCCGGTGATGTCCTCTTCCGGATCGACGATGGCGACTATCGTATCGCGGTCGATGCCGCGCGCACCCGGATTGCGACCCAGCAGGCCACCATCGACCGGATCGGCCGCCAGATGGCTGCGCAGGAAAGCGCGGTGGAACAGGCCAAGGCGCAGCTGGCTTCGGCGGACGTCGCTTTGAAGCGGGCGGGGCTCGACTTCGACCGTCAGCAGGCGCTGAGCGCCAAGGGCTTTGCCTCGCATGCGACCTATGAAGTGTCCGAAGCCGGGCGCGATCAGGGCGCCGCGGCGGTGAAGTCGGCGCAGGCGGCCTATGACGCGGCGGTCGCCAATGTCGAGGTCACCCGGGCACAGCAGGCCGAGGCCCGCGCCCAACTCGCGGAATTGGCGACGACGCTTGCCAAGGCCGAGCGCGACCTCAGCTTTACCTCGGTGCGCGCGCCGGTCGATGGCACCTTCTCCAACCGTCTGGTGAGCGTTGGCGATTTCATCACGCTCGGGCAGCGGCTTGGCAATGTGGTGCCGCTCGACGACGTCTACATCGATGCCAATTTCAAGGAGACACAGCTCAAGCGGATCCGTCCGGGCCAGCCGGTGACCATCGCGGTGGACGCCTATGGTCACCGCAAATTCGCTGGTCTCGTCGACAGCATTGCGCCGGCCGCGGGCTCGGTGTTCACGCTGCTGCCGCCGGACAACGCCACCGGCAACTTCACCAAGATCGTGCAGCGGCTGCCGGTCCGGGTTCGGGTGCCGAAACAGGTCGCGCGGGAGAATCTGTTGCGCGCGGGCATGTCGGTCGATGTCACCGTCGATACCGCGGAAGGAGCCAAGGACGCGGACAGCGATGCCGATCTCGATTCGCCGCTGATGATCCACCCGCTCTAATTCGAGCGCGATGCTGCGTCGCCCGAATTAGACCACTTACTGCAATCCTGACCCGAGCACCGCATGGCCAACGCCGCCACCCCATCGCCTGGCCTGATCAGCGCCGTCGCGGCGCCCAGCGAGCGCGTCTCGCCGCGCCGAATGTTGGCGTTTGTGATCATGGTATTCGGGATGTTCATGTCGATCCTGGACATCCAGATCGTTTCGGCCTCGCTCACCGACATCCAGGCCGGGCTGTCGGCCAGCTCGAATGAAGTGTCCTGGGTGCAGACCGCCTATCTGATCGCCGAGGTGATCGCGATACCCTTGTCGGGATTCCTGTCGCGGGCCTTCGGCACCCGCCTGTTGTTCGCCATCTCCGCCTCCGGCTTCACCCTGGCGAGCTTCCTGTGCGGGTTTGCCTCCTCGATCGAGCAGATGATCCTGTGGCGCGCGATCCAGGGCTTCCTCGGCGCCGGCATGATCCCGACCGTGTTCGCCTCGGCCTATACGGTTTTTCCCCGCTCCAAATTCCACATCGTCGGCCCGATTGTCGGCCTGGTCGCGACCCTGGCGCCGACGGTTGGCCCGACGGTCGGCGGCTATATCACCGACGCGATGTCATGGCACTGGCTGTTCTTCATTAATGTCGTTCCCGGGATCGCGATCACCGTAGGCGTCCTGGCGCTGGTCGATTTCGACCAGCCGAATTTCGCCCTGCTGGACCGCTTCGACTGGTTCGGCCTGATTGCCATGGCGGGATTTCTCGGCTCGCTTGAATATGTGCTTGAGGAAGGACCGCAATATGAATGGCTGCAGGATACATCCGTGGCGGTTTGCGCCCTGGTGTGTGGCATCTCGGCGATCGCCTTCTTCTACCGGGTGTTGACCGCGGACGAACCGATTGTCGATATCAGGGCCTTCAACGACCGCAATTTCAGCATTGGCTGCGTGCTCTCGTTCTGCCTGGGCATCGGCCTTTATGGCCTGACCTATATCTATCCCCGCTACCTCGCGGAGGTGCGCGGCTACAGCGCGCTGATGATCGGCGAGACCATGTTCGTGTCCGGCGCCACCATGTTCCTGACCGCGCCGCTGGTCGGACGGTTGATCCAGAAGGTCGATATGCGTCTGATCATCGCCGCCGGGCTCGTCATCTTCGCGGTCGGCGCCTATCAGATGACGTGGATCACCCGCGACTATGATTTTGCTGAGCTGCTGCTGCCCCAGGTGCTGCGCGGCATGGGCATGATGCTGGCGATGGTGCCGATCAACAACATCGCGCTGGGAACGTTGCGGCCGGACCGGGTGAAGAACGCCTCCGGGCTGTTCAATCTGACCCGCAATCTCGGCGGCGCGGTCGGCCTCGCCATCATCAACGAGGTCCTCAACGACCGCACCGATCTGCATATCAGCCGCCTGCAGGAGCGGGTGACCTGGGGCAACGCCACCGCGACCGAGACGCTCAACATGTTTACCCAGCGCCTGCAGGGCATGGGCGACGCCGCGTTGATGGCGCTGAAGCAATTGTCCCAGATCGTTCACCGCCAGGCCGTGGTGATGGGCTATGGCGACGCGTTCTTCGTGCTGACCGTGTTTTATCTGGGCCTCAGCCTGCTGGTCATGCTGTTGAAACGGCCCGCCTCGGCAGCGCCGGCGCCGGCGCACTGAAACGCCGCTATTGCCGGTGACCATCGTTCATTCTTAAACGGAAGTTGCACGCAACTTCCTTCCGCTAAAACGATGGCCTCATGAGTATGCTTTCCGGCTTGCGCGGGCGACCGCCCGCTTCTGCACAGGCAGCACCGGCGCGGTGGATCGCTGCGACGCTGGCGCTGACCGCGGTGATCTGGCTCGCGGCCCTGGCCGGCCTGCTGGCGCTCGCGGACCGCGTCCATGACGATATCCCGGCCGGGCTTGCCGCCAAGCTGCCGCTGCTGCAATCGCGCCCGGATCTGATTTTCGCGGGCGAAAGCCGCACCTATTTCCAGGTCGATCCCGAACTCGCCGCGCAAGGCCTCGGCCGACCCAGGGGCAGCGCGGTGAACCTCGGCTATGAGGCGGGCGACACGCTGTCGCTGTTGGCCGCGATGCGGCGTTGGCCGGATCGCTTCCGTCAGGCTGATGTCGTGGTCAGCGTCGCGCCTTTCCTGTTCAACGAGGGGGTACGCTCGGCCGCGATGTATCCGCTGGACGTGGCGGCCCGGCTCAGCGTCGCAGACAAAATGCGGGCGTTCCTGCCGCTGCGGGTGGGCACGCTGATCCGCTTCATTCGCGAGGCCTTCAACGCGCATCTCGCCACAGAGCTGGACGTCGCCGATCGCGGCCCGCGGCCGGCAGCGGGGGGACTGCGGCGTCTCGATTTCAACGAGCCGGAGGCCAAATGGCCAGCCGAACTTGGCTCGCATCCGCATTACGCCAACTGGGACCTGTCGGGCCCCAAGGCGCGTTTCGAGATCGGCGCGCTGTGCGACATGGTGGCGTTGACGCGCCGATTGACCGTCGTGGTGCCGCCCTGGGCGCCGCGCTACGACCGCGCCCGCGATCCCGCATGGCGGCAAAAGGACGACCAATACGCCGAACTGGTCATGGCCGCCGGCCGCCGCTGCGGCTTCGATGTGCTGAATATCCCAGAGGTACCCGGCCTCGGCGAGGCCAATTACGCCGACGAAATGCATGTCAACGCATCCGGCATCCCGATCTACACGCGTTACCTGATGTCGCGACTGAAGCTTTAGCCGCGCCCATGCTGTTCTCCTCCTTCACCTTCCTGTTCCAGTTCCTGCCGGCGACGGTGCTCGCCTTCGCCGCGGCGCGCCGCCATTCGCCGCGTGCCGGCATCCTGGTGCTGGCCGGCGCGTCCTTGTTCTTCTACGGCGCGTGGCGGCCGGTCTATCTGGTGCTGCTGATCGCTTCGATCGCGGGCAATTTCCTGTGCGGCCTGCTCATGCAGGATCCGCGGCATCGTCGTGCGCTCGGCGTCCTCGGCGTGGTGCTCAATCTGGCGCTGCTTGGCACTTTCAAATACACCAACTTCCTGTTCGAGAGTCTGAACGGGTTGACCGGACTGCCGCTGCCGTTCGTCAACATTGTGCTGCCGCTTGGCATTTCCTTCTTCACCTTCCAGCAGATCGCCTATCTGGTCGACGTCATGCGTGGCGCCAGGGTGGAGCGCGATATTGTCAGCTATGTGCTGTTTGTCGCGTTCTTCCCGCATCTGATCGCCGGGCCGCTGGTGCACCATGCCGAGATGATCCCGCAGTTCAAGCGCGGCCGGAGCGGCCGCTCGGCGCTGCTGGCCTCGCGGGGCGTTGCGATCTTCTCGGCCGGCTTGTTCAAGAAGGTGGTGATCGCCGATCATCTGGCGCAGTTCGCCTCGCCCGTGTTTGCCCATCTTGACGCCGGCGGTGGTGTGACCATGGCCTGGGCCTGGCTCGCGACGCTGGCCTATACAATGCAGATCTATTTCGACTTTTCCGGCTATTCCGACATGGCCATCGGGCTCGCGCTGTTGTTCGGCATTCGCTTGCCGGTGAATTTTCGCTCGCCCTATCAGGCGCTCTCGATGATCGATTTCTGGCGGCGCTGGCACATCACGCTGTCGCGCTTCCTGCGCGATTACCTCTATATTCCGCTCGGCGGCAACCGGCTCGGCGAGCAGCGTCGTTATGTCAATCTGGTGCTGACCATGCTGCTCGGCGGATTGTGGCACGGCGCCGGCTGGAATTATCTGATCTGGGGCGGCCTGCACGGCGCCTATCTCGGCTGCAATCATCTCTGGCGCGGCAGGCGCGGCAGCCGCAAGGCCCGGGCCGGATCGGCCGTGAAGCTCGGGTGCTGGGCCGTCACGTTCCTGGCCGTGGTCATCGCCTGGGTCTTCTTCCGCGCCCGGACATTGGCGGGGGCATCGCAGATGCTGGCCGCTATGTTCGGCTTTGCGGCCGGCAGTTCGGCCTACGCATCCCCCGGCATCCTGCGGCTGATGGATCTGCCGCTCCTGGTCGGCGAGGCGCCGTTGCTCTGGATCGGCAGCGGCGCGGTAGCCCTGGCGCTGGCCTTGGTGCTGTTGATGCCCCATGTCTCGCAGCTGTTCGGCTATCGCGAATACCGCCGTGCCCCGGAGCCGGCCGGCTTTCTGCGATGGCGGCCGACCTGGCCCTGGGCGCTGCTTGCGGCCCTGGCCATCACGACCTCGTTGTTCGGCATGTGGCAGCAGCTGGAGTTTCTGTACTTCCAGTTCTGAACGTCGGCGGCTAGCTTTGCATGGGGTTGTTTTCGATATTTTAGAGCGCAGCCCGGATGAGCGAAGCGACATCCGGGTCTTCGCCGTTTCCCGCATATCGCTGCGCTCATGCGGGCGACTTGCTTCAATCCGCCCAACGGAAACTGCGGTCGGGTCAGCTCAATTCGTGGGTCGCGCAAAACTGGGATAGGTCAGCCTGCCCTCGGCAATCTTGGCCGGCCACAGCGTCACCTGCTTGCCATTCTGCCACTGGAACACCATCCCGCTCACATTGTCGCTGCCATATTTCAGCCCATGTGTGAACGGCTCGTCACGTCCATAGAATTGCAGGCGCCCGATGGTGCCGATGGTGTCGGTCTTCTCGAGTTCGGCGACCATCTTGTCGGGATCCGTCGAGCCGGCCCGGCGGATGGCGTCGGCGATGAGATAGACATCGTCATAGGCCGTGTATCCGGTATAGGCTGGGTCCGAACCGAACCTGGCCCTGAAGGCCGCGGCGAACGGCTTGGTCTTGGGCGTCACCGCCGTGCTCGAGGTGGCGACGGCGAGCGACGGAATGCCTTCCGCCGCGCCATTGGTGTCGCCCCAGAAGCTCGGGCTCAAAGCCTGCGCGCTGATGCCGAACATCGGGATCGGCACCTGCTGGTTCTTCCACTGCACCGTCGGCTGCACGCCGACATGCGAGATGCCGGTCACGATCACGTCCGGTTTCTGGGCTTCGAGCTTGTTGAAGATCGGTGTGAAATCGGTGGTATCCGGCGAGAACCGGATGTGATCCAGCACTTTCAGGCCGGCTTTCGGCAGGCACTCCTCATAGCCGGCATCGAGCGGCTTGGTCCATGCCGCATCCTCGCTCATGATCACCGCGGTCTTCATCTTCATGCCGTCGACCAGAAGATCCTTGGCGGCATCGCAGACCGCCAGCGCCTGCGACGCCGATGTCAGATAGCCATGGAAGGTGTACTTGTTCTTGTCGTAGTCAGCATGAATCGGCCGGGTGATCTCGTTGGAGGCCGCGCCCGGCGTGATCAACGGCATGTGCAGCCGGGCCGCCCACGGCTCGAGCGCCAGGACCACCTCGCTGATATAGCTGGCGATCACCGCGCTGACCTTGTCATCGGCGACGGCGCGCTGAAACGCGCGTACCGAATCGGCCGACGAGCTCTTGTTGTCGTAGGCAATGATCTCGATCCTGCGGCCATCGACGCCACCCCTGGCATTGATCTCGTCGGCGGCGATCTGCGCGCCGCCCGGCGTCGCCGCGCCGGCGATCGACTGCACCTCGGCGATCACGCCGATCCGGATCGGATCATTGGATTGTGCGAGCGAAGGCTGCGCCGCGCCGCTGGCGATGGCCGCGAGCGCGGCGCTGGTCCGCAGAAAATATCCGAACCCGAGCCTGGATTTGGCCATGAACGTTCTCCCTGATTTTATCTCGCCTTGTTTCGGCTTGGCGCAAGCTCACCACAGGCTTTCGCGGAAATCAAATGCTTGAAATGGCGAGGGGCCCGGCGCGCCGGCGCCGAACCCCTCATGGTCGAAGATATCAGCCAGCCTGTAAGCCGGGTTTTGTAGGGCACCGCCGGCTTGCGCCAAACGATACGTGACGGCCATTCCTCTGGGACCCTGTTTGCACAAGGCCTCGAGCAACCTACCCGGACGGCGAGCCTGACATCGCCCCCGCGGAGTTATCGCTTGCGCGAACCTGCCGCGTTGCCGCCCCTATTCGGTCTTGCTCCCGGTGTGGTTTGCCGTGCCGTTTCCGTTGCCGGACCCGCGGTGCGCTCTTACCGCACCTTTTCACCCTTACCCGCCGACGCAGCTTGCGCTGCTTTGGCGCAGCAAGCCCGCTGGGCCTGCCGCGCCGCAGCCCCCAAAGGGGGCGAAGGCGGGCGGTCTGTTTTCTGTGGCACTGTCCCTGGGGTCGCCCCCGCCGGACGTTATCCGGCACCGTATGTCGATGGAGCCCGGACTTTCCTCTCCTGCCACCTTTCGGTCATTGCCGGAGCGGCCGTCCAGCCGACTGACGCCGCAGGCATGAGGGCTAAGGCCGGCCGCGTCAAGCCGATAACCTGAAAACCGGGCCGGCGCGAACAAAATAAATTATCCTTCCGATGTCGTTCGGCGTCGGCGTCGTTCGACTGGATGATGGCGAAACCAGCCGATCCAGAACGGAGGAACTTGAGATGCAGTACTTGCTGATGATCTACGAGAACGAAGTCGAAGCGAGCAAGAAGGATGCCGCCGCCATCAAGACAATGATGGAGGAATATGGCGCCTTTACCCAGGGCATCATCCAGAGCGGCCAATTCAAGGCGGGTGACCGGCTGCAGCCGTCTACGACGGCGACCACCGTTCGAGTCCGCGACGGCAAGACCCTCACGACCGATGGTCCGTTCGCGGAAACCCGCGAACAGCTCGGCGGATATTATCTGATCGAGGCCAGGGATCTTGACGCCGCGCTCGCCATCGCGGCGCGGATTCCCACCGCGCGGTGGGGTTCGATCGAGGTCAGGCCGATCTGGACGTATGATTGACGACGACATTGCCCGCCGGGTGCAACAAGTTGGCCGCAGGGGCCACACGTTGCGCATCCCGATAGCGCCATTTCCGGGTTCGGCTTTGCCGGATCCGGAATGACAACCGAGACAGGGTGCATCCCATGACCGCCGAGGAGATCGAAAAACTATTCCGCAACGAGGCGGGACGGGCACTGGCGACGCTGATCCGTCTGATCGGCGATTTCGATCTTGCCGAGGACGCGTTGCAGGATGCGTTCACCGTCGCCTTACAGCGCTGGCCGACGCTCGGGCCGCCCTCCAATCCGCGCGCCTGGCTTGTCAATGTCGCTCGCAACAAGGCGGTTGACCGGTTGCGCCGGCAGGTCGCCTTTCGTGGCAAAAGCGGCGAATTGGCGCGCGCATTGCTGCAGGACGCGGCCGGCACGACCGAAGCTTTGGACACAGGCCTCGAGGACGACATGTTGCGGCTGATCTTCATCTGTTGTCACCCGGCGTTCGCGGTCGAGGTTCAAGTTGCGCTGACATTGCGCACGGTCTGCGGCCTGGAGACGGCGGAGGTCGCCCGCGCTTTTCTGATTGGCGAGGAGGCGATGGCGCAGCGACTGGTCCGGGCCAAGCAGAAGATCCGGCTCGCCGGCATCGCCTACGAGGTGCCGGAGCGCGACGCGCTGGAGCCGCGGCTGCGCGGCGTGCTCGCCGTGATCTATCTGGTCTTCACCGAAGGCTATGTCGCGACCTCCGGCGAGGCGCTGATGCGGCCGAGCCTGGCGCGCGAGGCGATCAGGCTCGGCCGCCTGCTCGACGCCTTGATGCCGCAGCGCGGCGAGATCAAGGGCCTGCTTGCCCTCATGCTGCTGCACGACGCCCGCCGCAACTCGCGCCAGACTCCGGGCGGCGACATCGTGCTGCTGGAGGAACAGGATCGCGCCCGCTGGGACCACAAGCAGATCGCCGAAGGCCTGCGACTGGTTGAAGAGGCGCTGCGGCTGCCGGGCCGGCCGCAGGCCTACGCGGTCCAAGGCGCGATCGCGGCACTGCATGCGCGGGCGCCGAATTATGCCGACACCGACTGGAAGCAGATTGCCGGCCTCTATGAAGTTCTGTTGCGGATCAGCCCATCGCCGGTGATCGAACTCAATCACGCCGCAGCTTTGTCGATGGTCGACGGTCCGGCACGCGCGCTGGACCGGATCGAGGCGCTGCAGGCGCGCGGCGGCCTGGAAGGTTACGACCTGCTTCCGGCCGTTCGCGCCGATCTGCTGCGCCGGCTCGGCCGCCACGAAGCCGCGCGCGAGGCCTATCGCGAGGCGTCCGCCGCCACGCAATTGGAGCCGCTGAAGCGGCTTCATGCGCGAAGGCTGCGCGAGCTGGATGAATAATTTAGTTGAGCCGGCTCCGGAAAACTACGGTCAATGCGATGCGATCATTAGGAAGCCGGTATCCATTCGCTGTTAATTTCAAGCGGTGTTGAAGCAAAGGTGAAGAATGTTTGTAAGGCCCGCTGGATATTGTCTGCTGGCAATCGCGGCTCTGCTGTTGGCGAACCCTGTTTCCGCTTCGCCCAGGCTGCTTTCGCTGGCGTTCAATTCGTCGGTGCAGACCCCGCAGCAAACCGGGGCCGACGAGTTTGGCCGCCAGCTGGTGGCGTTGTCCGACCGTCAAATCGCGGTCGACGAGCGCGGCGGCAATGCGCTTGGCAGTGAGCCCGCCATTCTGGCCGCAACCCGATCCGGCGCCGTTGATACGGCGGTCTTGTCCGGGTCGGTGCTCACTGCGCTGGTGCCGGAATTCGGCGTGTTCGATATCCCGTTCCTGTTCCGCGATGCCGCCCACGCCAAGGCGGTCGTCGGGGGTCCAGTTGGCGCAGCGATCGCCGCCAAATGTGCCGAAAAGGGCCTGGTGCTGCTGGCCATCGGCGAACAGGGCTTTCGTAACATCACCAATTCGAAGCGACCGATCCGGACGCCGGGCGATCTCAGGGGGCTGAGGATCCGGTTGCTTCCGAATGAGATCTATCAGATGACCTTCAAGGCGCTCGGCGCCGAAGTGGTGCCGATGGACTTTCCGCTGGTCTACGGCGCCCTGAAGGACGGGCGCATTGACGGCCAGGAAAATCCTTTGGCGGTCATCGCCGGTACTCATCTTCAGGATGTTCAGAAATACATTACCCTTACTGGCCACTTCTTCGGGGCGGTGGTGTTTGTCGCCAATCGCGCGACGTTCGATCAACTGGCGCCAGCCGACCAGGCAATCCTGCTCGCGGCCGCTAAGGAAGGCGCTGAGCTGACTTGGCAGGCCGGCAAGGAACTCGACGCCCGGAAATTGCAGGAACTGCGGAGCGGCGGCATGGACATTATCGAAACGGTTGATCGCCAGCCTTTTCTCGATGTCGTGAAGCCGCTCGATCCGGAATTCGAGAAGCGCTTCGGCAAGGACATGCTCGCCGCGATCAGATCCACCCCTTGAATTCGGTCCAGAAAACCCATGAACCTCTCCCGCGTACTATCCTGTATCAATATCCGTCCGAGGGTGTTCGGCGGCTTCGCGCTGATCTTGGGCCTGCTGGTGCTGCTCGCCGGTTTTGTCATGGTTCAGGTTGCTGAGATCGGCGGTTCGATCGATGAGCTCGTGGTCAGCGCCGACGCCGATTCCGCGATGTCACGGGTGAACGCGGCCATGCTCGGATCGAACGGTGCCGTCGAGAAGTTCATCAGGACCTGGAATGTCGGCGACAAGAACGCCGCCGCGCAGGCGATCGATGCCGTCGCGCAACTGACCGGGGAGGTCGATCGGAAGTTTGAGCACGTGCAGGCCATCGCTTCTGGCAGCGGCGCGCTCAAGACCGCGGTCGAGAATTATCGCGCCACCTTCGCCGCGGCTGCGGATGCCGTCGATCGGCTGCGCGCCGCCACGGTGAAAACCGAGGCTCAGGGTGCCGCGGCGGCCCTTGATGCCGGCGGCATCCAGGTCGCCTTGGCTAACCAGGCCGAAGCCTGGCACTTCGTCCATCCGCTTCGGCTCGCCATGGGCGTTGATACGTTGCGGATAACCTTGATGCGTTACGCGGCCAGTCTTTCAAGGGGAGATGCCGAAGAGGCCCAGCAGGCCTTGGGCTATACCGAGGCCGCCATCGCCGATACCGAGGTTGAAATCGCCGCGGCCGGCAGCCCGAAGCTGAAATCCCTGGTTGGGGCGCTGAAGACCGCGCTCGTTGCCGAGCGCGCGGCGCTGGATGAGGCCATCAAGGCCGCCGACGAACTGCGCGCGCGGCAGGCTGATCTGGCCAAGGCCGGCGCCGGGATCGGCGAGCAGGTCGGCACGGTCAATCGAACGCTGGGCGCTGCTCGCGCCGAACACGCGGAAAAGACCGCGGCGGCGGTTGCGCGGACGCGGCAAATGTTGCTCGCGACCGCGGCCAGCGCGCTGGTTCTGGGTAGCCTGTTGGCCTCGCTGATCGGCGCCAGCGTGTCCGGACCGATCCGCCGTATGACCGACCGCATGCAATCTCTCGCCGCCGGGCAGCTCGATGAAGGGATCCCGGGCGGCGAGCAGCGCGACGAGATCGGACGCATGGCGCATGCGGTCGAGGTGTTTCGCGACAATGCCCTGGCAGTCCGTCGCATGGAACAGGAAGCAGCGGCGCAGCGCGACGCAGCCGCCGCGGAGCGCGGGCGGGTGATCTCCGAACTCGCCGGTCGGCTTGACCGCGACATGCAGGGTGTGATTTCCGGCGTCGGCGGTCGCGCCGACGCCATGGGGCGCAGCGCCGGTGAGCTCGCCAAGGTCGCCGAGCGCGGTCGGGGGCTCGCGGAAGCGGTGGCGACCCGCGCCGAGCAGGCGTCGGCCAATGTTCAGACGGTGGCCGCGGCAACGCAGCAGCTCGCCGCCTCGATCCGCGAAATTTCCAGTCAGGTTTCTCGTTCCGTCGCGGTGTCGAACCGGGCGACCGATATGACCTATCGGACCTCCGATTTGATAAAAGGTCTCGCCGGCGCGGCTGAGAAGATCGGCAACATTATTCAGCTGATCCAGGCCGTTGCCACCCAGACCAACCTGTTGGCGTTGAATGCCACCATCGAAGCGGCGCGGGCCGGTGACGCGGGCAAGGGATTCGCCGTCGTTGCCAGCGAGGTCAAGGCGCTTGCGACCCAGACCGCGCAGGCCACGGAGCAGATCGTGGGCCAGATCGCCACCATCCAAAGCGCAACCGGTGACTCGGTCGCGGCGATGCAGCAGGTCGGCGCGACCGTCAAGGAAATGGCTGCCATCGCTACCGCCATCGCCGCGGCGGTCGAGCAGCAAGGTGCTGCGACCGGCGAAATCGCTCGGAATGTCGAGCGGGCCGCCGACGGCACGGCCGCGGTTACCCGGGAGATCGGCGAGTTGCGAGCCGTGGCGGGTGAGACCGATGCCGGCGCCGAAGCCGCGCATGCGGCAGCGGCGGCGCTGCAGGAACAAGCGGTTTCGCTCAAAAGCAATGTCGACGAGGTGGTGCACACGATCCGCTCGGCGGCCTGACGCCGTGCGTCCCTCGGCGCGGCTATTTGGCAGCGACGGTCTTGCTGTCGGTTGAAAAACTGGCCAGTAGCGCCTGCAGGGTCGACAGGGTCGAGTGATCGGCGACGCCGTCGACCCGGGCCGGGCGGAAATGTCGCTGAAAGGCCGAGACGACATCCGCGGTCTGGGTGTCGTATTTACTGTTGATCGGCACGCCGTAGCCATAGCGGGACAGCGCCTGCTGCAGATGGCCGACTTCGTCGCTGATGGTGCCCAGTTTGAGCGCTTCGCCGCGCACGATCGGGGCGGGCTGCACCCAGTGACCAACGCCCGAATTGGCCAGCGAATGCCAGGGAAATTTCTCGCCGGGGTCTCTCTTGCGCGCCGGCGCCACATCGGAATGCCCGAGCACCCGGTGGGAGGGTACGTTGCGGCGCAGCATGATGCCACGGCACAGCGCGATCACTGCCGCGATCTGGCGTGATGGAAAGTCCGGATAGCCCCAATCATGGCCGCGGTTGGCGATTTCGATACCAATCGAACAGGAGTTGATGTCGGTTTCGCCGGCCCAGGACGAGACGCCGGCGTGCCAGGCACGCTTGGCCTCCGGAACGCTTTGCACGATGCGGCCGTCTTCCAGCACGATGTAATGCGCCGACACCTCGGTGCCCGCCGTGCAAAGCTGCGCGATCGCGGCCTCCACGTCGGGCATGCCGGTGTAGTGCAGCACGATCATGTCCGGCAACCGGTCGTTATTGCGCTCGCCAAAATTCGCCGAAGGAATCACGTCGGAAGCGATCGAGGAATCGGGCGTGAACGGCTTCATGTTCGTATTGGCCTTGGGCAGCGACGCCGTTCGCCGCTTGGGATCAAGACCCGCGGGTTCAAAAGGACCTGACGACATAGGGTAACCCAAAACGGGCGGAACAGTGGCCATCATACGATCTTAAGTCGAGTTTGCGCAGACCCTCCCTTACGACGATCCGATGTGCAAGGCCAGACCAGATCGGGCCGCTGGCCGCGCGCGTTGTGGCCTGCATCGGCCGGCCAGCGCTTGATTCTGTTCGCTCAGCAACGATTTCTTAACGCTCGTTGACGTTACTAAGTGGTGAACAGCCGAACCGGTATTGGGGACGGCCGAGGCCTCCGTGACGCTCAAAATCCCATGGCAACCCAACATATTCCGTCAGGAAATCAGGGTCCGCGGTGGCGAGTTCCGGGCATTGGCCAACCGGCCCCGGAGCCTGTGGCGAAAAACGCGGCAAATCGGCTTCATTCGAGGCGCAATGGGCTCGTTGGCGTCCTGTTATCTTCTCGTTTCCCGCATGCCTCCCGGAACCGGGCCATGAGTTCGCCCACCCGTCATCTTCCCGTACTCGGCCGCCAGGCGATCGCCCTGCTGTCGCCGCGCGAGGGCGGCGTCTATCTCGACGCCACCTTCGGCGCCGGCGGCTACAGCCGCGCCATTCTCGACATCGCCAATACCCGCGTCATCGGCATCGACCGCGACCATCAGGCGATTGCCGCGGGCTCCGATCTGGTCGAACGCTCCGGCGGCCGGCTGACGCTGGTCGAAGACCGGTTTTCCAATCTCACGAAAATTTGTACCACGCAGGGTCTGGTCGCGATCGACGGCGTGGTGATGGATGTCGGGGTCTCCTCGATGCAGCTCGACGCGGCCGAGCGCGGCTTCTCGTTTCGCCTCTCGGGCCCGCTCGACATGCGGATGGGCGAGGGCGGCCCGACCGCCGCCGATGTCATCGCCACCGCATCTGAGCAGGATCTCGCCGACATCATCTACATCTTCGGCGAAGAGCGTCACTCCCGTGGCGTCGCCCGCGCCATTGTCGCCGCGCGCAAGCAGGCGCCGATCCTGACCACACGGGCGCTGGCCGATATCGTCGCAAGGGTGGTGCGATCGAAGCCGGGTGAGATTCATCCGGCGACGCGGACCTTCCAGGCCTTGCGGATTTTCGTCAACCAGGAACTCGACGAACTGCATCTGGCGCTCGAAGCCGCCGAGCGGGTGTTGAAGCCCGGCGGCCGGCTCGTCGTGGTGTCGTTTCATTCCCTGGAAGATCGCATCGTCAAGACCTTCATGGTCGAGCGCGGTAGGACCCAAGGCGGATCGCGGCATCTACCGCAGTTGGCGCAGGTCGCACCAAGTTTTGCGGTATTGACCCGGCGTCCGGTCACCCCGGAGGATGACGAGATCGCCGCCAACCCCCGCGCCCGCTCCGCCAAGTTGCGTGCTGCCGAGCGCACCGACGCTGTGGCGCACCCCGCCGGCGCCCTGCCGGCCTGGCCCGTTCTCTCCGATGTCATGAGGGGAGGCTGACCATGCGGATCGTCCATCTCCTGGTCATCGCAACGCTGGTGTTCGCCGCCGCCTATGTCTATCGGATCAAGATGGACTCCACCATTCGCACCGAGCGGGTGCTGCGGCTGCGCGCTGAAATTCGCGAGCAGCGCGACGCCATTGCGGTACTGCGTTCGGAATGGGCCAAGCTCGACGCGCCGCAGCGGCTGCAGGGGCTCGCCGAACGCCATCTGGCGCTGAAGCCCTTGAACGCCACCCAATATGACCAGCTGAAGAACCTGCCCGAGCGGCCGCCGAGTCTGGTCAGGCCAGGCGATCCAGATCCGATCGCTGCGATGATCGAGGCGATCGATACCGCGCAAGCGACCGGATCCGTGCCGGTGCCGGAGGATCAGCAATGACCGGTTCCGGGCAGCCTCCGGTCAAGTCCAGGGAGCCCTGGCGGCAGCGGCTGGTCCGCAGCCTGCTCTATGGCCGCGATGTCGATCGCGCGGCGAAAGCCCGCGCCCGCGTCGGCTTTGCGATGCTTGCCTTCATGACGATCTATGCGGTCATTGGCGGTCGACTGATCCTGTTTGGCATGGGCGCCGACAGCCATGGCGCCCGCCGGGCGGCCGCGCAGGACGCCATTGCCACCGCGCGCCCCGACATCGTCGACCGCAACGGCGAAATTCTTGCGACCGATGTCAAGGTGCCCAGCCTGTTCGGCGAGCCGCGCCGAATCATCGACAAGGACGAAGCGATCGAATTGTTGACCGCGACGCTGCCCGATCTCGACACCGCCGAAGTGCGCGACCGGTTGTCGTCAAAGAAAGGCTTTGTCTGGCTGAAGCGCGAGATCACGCCGCAGCAGCAATTGGAAATCCACCGCCTCGGCGTTCCCGGAATAGGCTTCCTGCGCGAGAACAAGCGGGTTTACCCGACCGGCGCCGAGGTCGCCCACTTGATCGGTCTGGTCAACATCGACAACCAGGGCATCGCCGGCATGGAGAAGTGGCTCGATACCAACGGCCTGGCCGATCTGCACCGCGCCGGCTTTGCCACCGACCGGCTGCAGCGGCCGGTTGAATTGTCGGTTGACCTGCGCGTCGAACACGCGCTGCGCGACGAACTGCTCAAGGCCAAGGAAAAATTCAAGGCCAAGGCCGCCTCCGGCCTGGTTTCCAATGTCAGGACCGGCGAGATCGTGGCGATGGTATCGGTGCCTGATTTCGATCCCAACAATCCGAAGGAGGCGCACGATCCCGACCGCATCAACCGGCTGACCACCGGAGTCTATGAATTGGGGTCGACGTTCAAGGCGTTCACGCTGGCGATGGCGCTGGACTCCGGCAAGGCTGATCTTAACTCGATGTGGGATGCGCGTGGTCCGCTGCATTATGGCAAGTTCACGATCCATGACGACGAGCCGAAGGGCCGCTTCCTCAACATGAGGGAGGTGTTCACCTTCTCGTCGAATGTCGGCGCGGCGCGTATCGCGCTGTCGCAGGGCGTGGAGGCGCACAAGGCGTTCCTGCGCAAGATGGGCCAGATGGACCGGCTGCGCACCGAATTGCCGGAGAGCGCCTCGCCGATCCTGCCCAAGCGCTGGAGCGAGCTCAACACGGTGACGATCGCCTTCGGCCATGGCATCGCGGTAGCCCCGTTGCAGGCGGTGATGGGAATCGACGCGCTGGTGAACGGCGGCTATCTGATTCCGCCGACCTTTCTGAAACGCAGCGAAGCGGAAGCGATGGTGCTGGCAAAACGGGTGATCAAGCCCGAGACCTCCGAGAAGATGCGGTTCCTGATGCGGCTGAATGCCGAGATTGGCACCGCGAAAAGAGCCGACGTCAAGGGCTACTATATCGGTGGCAAGACCGGTACGGCGGAAAAGGTCATTAATGGCCATTACGCCAAGCGGCGCGTGCTGACGGCGTTCACCGCGATCCTGCCCGCCGACAATCCGCAGTACCAGTTGCTGATCATGCTGGACGAGCCGCAGCCGCTGAAGGAGACTTCCGGGTTCATCACCTCCGGCTGGAACGCGGTGCCGACCGGCGGCAATGTGATCGCCCGGATCGGGCCGCTGTTGGGGATTGAGCCGCGGTTCGACCTGCCGCCGTCCGACCGCCTTATTCTTGCGACATCACGGACAACCCAGTAAGGCGTAGCAGGCGTTGGCGGCGCGCATCAATCCCGATGGTGGAACGCGGAATGGTTCCGATCCAGCGAAGACAGAAGCCGGACTGACAGATCATGAGACTTCGTGAGCTTTTCGGCGATGACGCCACGATCGGCGCGCGCGCGGCGGATCTGGAGGTGACGGGCCTCGCGGTGGACAGCCGCGCGGTCAAGTCGGGCGATTTGTTCTTCGCGCTGGCCGGCAGCAAGACCGACGGCGCCCGCTTCATCGATGCGGCGATCGCCGCGGGCGCTGTGGCGATCATCGGTGACAGCATGCCGCCGGGCGAGCAGCGCGTTCCGTTCGTGACAGCGCTCAATCCGCGTCGCGCGCTGGCGCTGGCCGCGGCGAAACTCTATCCGCGGCAGCCGGCCGTGGTCGCGGCTGTCACCGGCACCAGCGGCAAGACCTCGGTGGCCGCGTTCACACGACAAATCTGGCAGCGTCTCGGTGGCGAGGCCGCCAGCATCGGCACCATCGGCTTGGTGTCGCGACAGAGGACCGTCTATGGTTCGCTGACGACGCCGGATCCGATCGCGCTGCATCGCCAGCTCGACCAGATCAGCGCCGACGGCGTCACCCATCTGGCGCTGGAGGCCTCGTCGCACGGGCTCGATCAATACAGGCTCGACGGCGTTCGGATCGCTGCCGGCGGTTTTACCAACCTGTCGCGCGACCACATGGACTACCATCCGGACGTCGCCCACTACCTCGCCGCCAAGCTGCGGCTGTTCCGCGATCTGGTCGTTCCCGGCGGCACGGCGGTGATTGCGACAGACCATGAATATTCGCAGGCCGTGATCGATACAGCGCAGGCGCGCGGCCTGTTGGTCATGACCGTCGGCGGCCGAGGCGATGGCGGCGGCGAGGGGATTCGGCTGGTCGAGGCCGACATTGACGGTTTCGCGCAGCGATTAACGCTCGAGCACCGGGGCCGCCGCCACATGGTGCGGCTGCCGCTGGTCGGCGCATTCCAGATCGAGAATGCGCTGGTTGCCGCCGGGCTCGCGATCGCGACCGGCAGCGCGCCGGATTCTGTCTTTGAATCACTCGGCCAGCTCGAAGGCGCGAAAGGCCGGCTGGAGCAAGTGGGCGAGCACAATGGCGCGCCGATCTTTGTCGACTATGCGCACAAGCCCGACGCACTGGCCAAGGCGCTGCAGGCGCTGCGGCCCTACGCGACAGGCAGCCTGGTCGTGGTGTTCGGCGCCGGCGGCGATCGCGATGCCGGCAAGCGTCCCTTGATGGGGGCCATCGCCGCCGATCATGCCGATCGCGTCATCGTCACCGATGACAATCCACGCAGCGAACCACCTGCGACGATCCGGGCGGCGATCCTGAGCGCCGCCAAGGGCGCCTGCGAAATCGGCGACCGGGCCGAGGCCATTGCCGCGGCGATCGCGGCGCTAGAGCCCGGCGACGCGTTGCTGATTGCCGGCAAGGGCCACGAAACCGGACAGATTGTCGGCGGCCATATCCTGCCGTTCAGCGATCACGACGCGGTGGCATCGGTCCTTGCCGCGAGGTCCGCATGAGCGTCGCTCCGTTGTGGACACTGGCTGCGATGGCGGCGGCGATGCGGGCGCAAGGCCAAGGGGCGTTGCCGCAGGCGGTCAGCGGCCTTTCCATTGACAGCCGCACCATCGCCCCTGGCGAGGCCTATTTCGCCATCAAGGGCGACGTTCACGATGGACATGATTTCGTCGCGGCGGCGCTTGAAGCCGGCGCGGCGCTGGCGGTGGTCGAAGCCGCGCAGCGCGAGAAATTTTCGAGCGATGCCCCGCTGCTGGTCGTCGACGACGTGCTTGCCGCGCTGGTCGATCTGGCGCGGGCCGCCCGCGCGCGGCTTGATGCGCGGGTGATCGCGGTCACCGGCTCGGTCGGCAAGACCTCGACCAAGGAAGCGCTGCGGCATGTGCTGTCGGCGCAAGGCGAGACCCATGCTTCCACCGCCTCGTTCAACAATCATTGGGGCGTGCCGCTGTCGCTGGCGCGTTGCCCGGCGAGTGTGCGTTTTGCCGTGTTCGAGATCGGCATGAACCACGCCGGTGAGATCGAGCCACTGGTTAAGATGGTGCGGCCGCAGATCGCGATCATTACCACGGTGGAGCCGGTGCATCTGGAGTTCTTTGCCGGCATCGAGGGCATCGCGGACGCCAAGGCCGAGATCTTCGCAGGACTTGAGCCCGGCGGCGCCGTGGTGCTCAATCTCGACAATCCGCAGTTCGCAAGGCTGCGGCGCCACGCCGAGCAACGGCACATTTCACCGATCCTGACCTTCGGTGAGGATCAAGCGGCCGACGCCCGCTTGATCGAGCTGTCGCTGCATCCGACCCTGTCGGTCGTGCACGCCGCGATCCTCGGACATGATGTGACCTACAAGCTCGCCATTCCCGGGCGCCATATGGCGATGAACTCGCTGGCCGTGCTGACCGCGGCCTCGATCGCGGGCGCCGATCTGGCGCTCGCCGCGCTTTCGCTGTCACAACTCGACCCCGCCGCGGGCCGCGGCGTCAGGCGCCAATTGGAGATCGGCAGCGGCGAGGCGACCCTGATCGATGAAAGCTACAACGCCAATCCGGCATCGATGGCGGCGGCGCTGAGCGTGCTCGGCCAGGCCAATGTCGGCGCGCAGGGGCGGCGCATCGCGGTGCTTGGCGACATGCTGGAACTGGGCCCTAGCGGTCCTGAGCTGCATCAAGGGCTGGTCGAGGCCATCAAGACCCATCAGATTGATCTGGTGTATTGTTGTGGTCCCTTGATGCGCAACTTATGGGACGCTCTTTCCACGGGCAAGCGGGGCGGCTATGCCGATGGTGCGACCGCGCTCGTGGCAGAGCTGGTCGCGGCCATCCGCGCCGGCGATACCATCATGGTCAAGGGATCGCTCGGCTCGAAAATGAAAACGATCGTGACGGCGCTGGAAAAGCGCTTTCCCGGCAGGGCCGCGCGCGACGCCGCGGTATAGGGCGGATTGATGTTTTACTGGCTGATCGACCTTTCCAACACCGTGCCCGGCATGAGCGTGTTTCGCACCTTCTTGAACGTGTTCCGCTACATCACCTTTCGTACCGGCGGGGCCATGGTGACGGGGGCGTTGTTCGTGTTTCTGTTCGGCCCGTGGATCATCGATCATCTGCGGCTGCGCCAGGGCAAGGGTCAGCCGATCCGCTCCGACGGCCCGCAATCGCACCTTTTGACCAAGAAGGGCACGCCGACCATGGGCGGGCTGATGATTTTGTCCGGCCTCGTGGTCGCGACCCTTTTGTGGGCCAACCCACTCAACCCCTATGTCTGGATCGTGCTTGCCGTGACGCTGGGCTTCGGCTTTGTCGGCTTCTACGATGATTATCTGAAGGTAACAAAACAGTCGCATAGCGGCTTCGCCGGCCGCATCCGGCTCATGATCGAGGCGGTGATTGCGATCGCGGCATGTTACGCGCTGGTCCGGGTCGGACGCGAGCCCTTCTCATCCTCGCTGGTGATCCCGTTCTTCAAGGATGTGCTGTTGAATTTCGGCTGGTTTTTCCTGGCATTCGGCGCGTTCATCATTGTTGGCGCCGGCAACGCGGTCAACCTGACCGACGGTCTCGATGGTCTGGCCATCGTGCCGGTGATGATCGCTTCGGCCAGTTTCGGTCTGATTTCCTATCTGGTCGGCAACGCGGTGTTTTCGGATTATCTGCAGATCAATTATGTCGCCGGCACCGGCGAACTCTCGATTTTGTGCGGCGCGGTGCTCGGCGCGGGACTGGGATTTCTCTGGTTCAACGCGCCGCCGGCCTCGATCTTCATGGGCGATACCGGCTCGCTGGCGCTGGGCGGCATGCTCGGCTCGATCGCGGTCGCGGTCAAACACGAGATCGTGCTCGGCGTGATCGGCGGCCTGTTCGTGCTGGAAGCGGTGTCGGTGATCGTGCAGGTGGTATCGTTCAAGCTGACCGGCAAACGCGTGTTCCGGATGGCGCCGATCCATCATCATTTCGAACAGAAGGGCTGGACCGAACCGCAGATCGTGATCCGGTTCTGGATCATCGCCGTATTGCTGGCGCTGGCCGGCCTCTCGACATTGAAGTTGCGGTAATCATGATTCCGGTCACCTGCTTCGCCGGCAAGACGGTCGCGGTGTTCGGTCTTGGTGGCTCTGGTCTGGCGAGCTGTCACGCGCTGAGGGCCGGCGGTGCCGACGTGATCGCCGGCGACGATGGCGCTGAGAAACTCGCCGAAGCGGCAGCGGCCGGTTTCATGACTGCGGATCTGCGTAATTTGTCATGGGTGAATTTCGCCGCGCTGGTGCTGACCCCGGGTGCGCCTTTGACCCATCCGGCGCCGCACTGGACCGTGCGGGCGGCGCAAGCGGCCGGCGTCGAGGTGATCGGCGATATCGAATTGTTCTGCCGGGAGCGACGGCGGCACGCGCCGGATGCGCCCTTCATCGCCATCACCGGCACCAACGGCAAGTCGACCACCACGGCCTTGATCGCGCATCTGATGCGCGTCGCTGGTTACGACACCCAGATGGGCGGCAACATCGGCACCGCGATCCTGTCGCTGGAGCCGCCGCGCCGCGGACGGGTCCATGTCATCGAGATGTCATCCTACCAGATCGATCTGTGTCCGTCGCTCGATCCTACCGTGGGCATCCTGATCAATGTCAGCGAGGACCATATCGATCGCCACGGCTCGATCGAACATTACGCCGCCGTCAAGGAGCGGCTGGTCGCTGGTGTTGCGCCGGAAGGCAGCGCCATCATCGGGGTCGATGATCGCTGGAGCCTTTCCAGCGCCGACCGGATCACACAGGCCGGCCGCCGCGTGGTCCGGGTCTCGGTGAAACATCCGCTGCCCGACGGCATCTCAGTCGAGCGCGAGACCATCTGGCGGGCATCGGGCGGCGCGTGCGAGCCGATCGCTGTCATCGGCGGCATTGGATCGCTGCGCGGCCAGCACAATGCGCAGAACGCGGCCTGCGCTGCGGCCGCGGCGCTGGCGCTCGGAGTTTCGCCCGAGATTTTGCAGGCCGGCCTGCGAAGTTTTCCCGGCCTGGCGCACCGCATGGAACAAGTGGGTCGTCTGGGCAAGGTCCTGTTCGTCAACGATTCCAAGGGCACCAATGCCGACGCGTCGGCCCACGCCTTGGCTGCCTTTAACGACATTTTCTGGATCGCAGGTGGCAAGGCGAAGCAAGGCGGCATCAGCGGCCTGACCGATTATTTTCCCAGGGTTCGCAAGGCCTATCTGATCGGCGAGGCGGCGCAGGCGTTTTCGGGCACGCTCGGCCAGGCGGTGCCGCACGAGATCGCGCAGACGCTCGAGGTCGCGGTGGCCGATGCCGCCCGCGATGCGGCGGCCTCGGGGCTTGCCGAGCCCGTGGTGCTGCTGTCGCCGGCCTGCGCGTCATTCGATCAATTTCGCAATTTCGAAATTCGAGGCAACCGCTTCCGGGATCTCGTCATGGCGTTGCCCGGCGTCGAGCCAATGGGGTGAGAGAGGGCGCGCAAGCGCCGGCGCAGCGCCGTGAGACCTTGAACTTTACACGTTTCATTAACGTTTCAGCAACTATCCTGGGCGACCAATGGGGCTGATCCATGGCTTTGGCAATCCCCATGCTCTCCCGTGAACAACGCAATCCGCTCAGCGAGTGGTGGTGGACCGTGGACCGCGCCCAGCTCGGCGCGATCCTGGTGCTGATGCTGTGCGGCGTCATTCTGTCGCTGGCGGCGAGCCCACCGGTGGCGACCCGGATCGGACTCGATCCGTTTCACTTCTTCAATCGTCACGTGCTGTTCCTGCTGCCCTCCTTCACCGTCCTGATGGGGGTCTCGTTCCTGTCGCCGCGGCAGATCCGCCGCAGCGCGCTGATCGTGTTCACGGTCAGCATTCTGCTGATCGTGGCGACGCTCCTGATTGGCCCCGAGGTCAAGGGCGCGCGGCGCTGGATCACCCTGATCGGCGTCAACATTCAGGCCTCCGAATCGGCCAAGCCGGCCTTTGTCGTGCTGGCGGCGTGGCTGTTCGCGGAATCGGCGCGGCGGCCGGAAATGCCAGCGACCTCGATGGCGCTGGCGCTGCTGTTGATGCTGGTGACCCTGTTGGTGATGGAGCCCGATTTCGGTCAGACCATGCTGGTCCTGATGGTGTGGGGCGCGCTGTTCTTCATTGCCGGCATGCGGATGATCTGGGTTGTGGGGCTTGCGGGCGCGGCCAGCGCCGGTTTGTTCGGGGCGTATCTGTTGGTCCCGCATGTCGCCGGCCGTATCAAGCGCTTCATGAATCCGGCTTCCGGCGACACCTTTCAGGTCGATACCGCGATGGAGGCGTTCGGCAATGGCGGCTGGTTCGGATTGGGGCCCGGCGAAGGGATCGCCAAGCGCAGCCTGCCGGACAGCCACACCGATTTTGTGTTCGCGGTGGGGGCGGAGGAATTCGGCATTGTTCTCTGCCTGGCGCTGCTCGCGCTGTTCGCCTTCATCGTCATCCGGGCGCTGTCGCGCGCCTACGCCTCGGAAGACACGTTTGCGCGCTTCGCCGCGTCGGGCCTCGCCATTATGTTTGGCGTCCAGGCGGCGATCAACATGTCGGTCAATCTGCAGCTGATTCCGGCCAAGGGCATGACGCTGCCCTTCATCTCCTACGGCGGCTCCTCGATGATCTCGCTGGCCTATGGCGTCGGCATGATGCTGGCCCTGACCCGGCATCGGCCGCGCACGGAAATGGAATCGATCGGCGACGCCAACGCGGCGCCGAGTTATGCTTGATCCGCTGACCCCTTCGCCTCTCATCCTGTTGGCCGCGGGCGGCACCGGCGGTCATCTGTTTCCCGCCGAGGCGCTCGCCGTCGAACTGATTCGCCGCGGATTGCGCGTGCGCCTTGTCACCGACGCGCGCGCGCAGCGCTACAGCGGATTGTTTTCCAGTGACACGATTGACGTGGTGCCGAGCGCGACGGTACGTGGCCGGACGCCATGGTCGCTGGCGCGGACCGGTTTCATCCTGGCCGCCGGCACCGCCGTTTCGCTGCAATTGATGCGCCGGTTGAAACCCTCGGCCGTGGTCGGTTTCGGCGGCTATCCGACGCTGCCGCCGCTGCTGGCGGCGCGCCTCGTGGGGGTCCCCGGCCTCATTCATGACGCCAACGCCGTGCTCGGCCGCGCCAACCGGCTGCTGTCGCGCCATGTCAGCGCGATTGCGACCGCGCTGCCGGGCGTGCTCGACCGCGATCCGCAGCTTTCGGCGAAGACCACCCTGGTCGGCACCCCGCTGCGTCCCGCGGTGCTGGCCGCGGCGGCGGTGCCATATAATGCGCCCGATCCAGCGGGCCGGTTGCGGCTCCTGGTGGTTGGCGGTAGCCAGGGTGCGCGGGTGATGGCCGATATCGTGCCGGGCGCGATCGAGCGGCTGGCACCTGCCATGTGGCGCCGACTGATCCTGACCCAGCAGGTCCGGGAGGAGGACCTGGCCCGGGTGCGTGCGGTTTATAACCGGCTCGGGCTTGACGTTGAACTGGCGCCGTTCTTTGCCGATCTGCCGGCACGCCTGGCGTCAAGTCAGCTGGTGATTTCACGCTCCGGCGCTGGCACCGTCGCCGAACTCGCTGCCATCGGCCGGCCGTCGATCCTGGTACCGCTGCCAGGCTCGATCGATCAGGACCAGTTCGCCAATGCCGGCGTGCTGGCGCAGGCGGGCGGCGCGCTCCGGATGGCGCAGGCCGAATTCACGGCGGAACGGCTGGCGGCGGAAATCACCGCGTTTTGCGCGGAGCCCGAGCGGCTCGCCGCGATGGCGGCGGGCGCACGCATGGTTGGCCGTCTCTATGCCGCCGAGAGGCTGGCCGACCTGGTGATGAAAGTGGCGGGAATTGAGCCGATCGCAGCGATTTAGATCTTTTTTGCGTCGCGGCCGGGCAGGTTTTGACTGAGACCGGCACTTGTTGGCCGTGGAGGTTTAAAGCATGCCCCCCGTTTTTTATCGAGGTGCGGCTCAGGTCAGCGCCAAAAATCTCACCCATCTTCGCGCCCTTCACGGTCCTTCTACGGCCAGCTTGAGCATTGACCGGAAGCCCTCGCGCCGGTGATAGCTTGTCAAGCATACCAGGAAGGATTGGAGGCTCGATCCGCGCTCATCTCGGAAATGGGATCGGGGGCAGCACGGGGGCGTATGTGATCCAACGGATTACATTTCCGATTGTATCGACTGGCCCATTGGAGTAGTATTTCTTATTATGGCTCGAACGGTTCCGATAAGCGTCGTAGAAACGCCGGAGTTCTTGTCTGCCACCCGCAAGCTCATGAACCACGAGGAACGGATACTTCTGGTGGATTATCTCGCCTACAATCCAACGGCCGGTGATCTCATACCCGGAACGGGTGGCGTGCGGAAATTGCGGTGGGAATTGGAAGGCCGGGGCAAGCGCGGTGGCGCGCGAGTGATCTACTTCCACCACGACGCCGGCATGCCGCTCTTCGCGCTGACCGCCTTCGCCAAGAACGAGCGGGCCGATCTGAGCCAACAGGACCGCAACGACTTCAGGCAGCTTACGACACTGCTGGTCGAGGCCTTCAAGAGGAGAAAAGCATGAGCAAGGTTGCCAACAGCATCCGGCGCGGCCTTAAGGACGCGGTGGCCTATGCCGAGGGCAAGGCGGATAAGCGCGCCTACCGCATCCATGTGCCGGCCAAGATCGACGTGAAGGCGATCCGAACACGTCTGGATATGACGCAGCAAGAGTTCGCCGGCCGGTTCGGGTTCAGCATCAACACGCTGCGCCATTGGGAACAAGGTTCGCGGCAGCCGGAAGGGCCGACTCGTGCCTATCTCCTAGTGATCGAGCGCGCACCCAAGGCCGTCCAGAAGGCCTTGCAGGACGCGTGAAGCGTTATAGCCACCTACGCCAGAACCGCCGTTCGCAAGTATTCTTACGCCACAGTGCGATAAACGGATTTTCCGTATTGTCATCCTTCGATACCATCGTCGACTGGGTCGCGCGCACCGACAAATCAGGCTACAAAGCCAAGTTCCAGGCCGCGTCATCCCGATTGTCGGTCTCTGGTAAAAGGGCGGGATTGGCCCGGCCATCCACGGCTTTAGAAGGAATTGCGCTTCGCCGCTGCCCGGAACCTCAAGCGCCAGCCGCCCACCGCCTCTATGCGATCCATACGATCAACACGATCAACCCTGCGAGACTTCATCATGCGACTGCCGCGAGAGATCGGACCCATCCATTTCGTTGGAATTGGCGGCATCGGCATGAGCGGCATCGCCGAGGTGTTGAGCAATCTCGGCTACACCGTGCAGGGCTCGGACGCCTCCGAGGGCGCCAATGTCAACCGGCTGCGCGACAAGGGCATCGCCATTTCGATCGGCCACCGCTCGGAAAACATAGCCGGCGCCGACGTGCTGGTGGTCTCGACCGCGATCAGGCGCGACAATCCGGAATTGCTGACGGCGCGCGCCCTGCGCATTCCGGTGGTGCGTCGCGCCGAGATGCTGGCTGAGCTGATGCGGCTGAAGAGTTGCGTCGCGATTGCCGGCACCCATGGCAAGACCACCACGACCTCGATGGTCGCCGCTCTGCTCGATGCCGGCGAATTGGATCCGACCGTGATCAATGGCGGCATCATCAATGCCTATGGCACCAATGCAAGGCTCGGCGCCGGGGAGTGGATGGTGGTGGAAGCCGACGAAAGCGACGGGACCTTTCTCAAGCTGCCGGCCGATATCGCCATCGTCACCAATGTCGACCCCGAGCATCTCGACCATTTCAAGACTTTCGACGCGGTCCAGGATGCGTTTCGCCATTTTGTCGAGAACGTGCCGTTCTACGGCTTTGCGGTGATGTGCATCGACCATCCCGTGGTGCAGGCCCTGGTCGGCAAGATCGAAGACCGCCGGATCATCACCTATGGCGAAAATCCGCAGGCCGACGCGCGGCTGGTCGACCTCCATCCGTCCGGCGGCGGCTCCCGTTTCAAGATCGCCTTCCGCGACCGCAAGACCGACGCCACACACGAAATCGAAGATCTGGTATTGCCGATGCCCGGGCGTCATAATGCGCTGAACGCCACCGCGGCGATCGCGGTCGCCCATGAGCTCGGCCTTTCCGACGACACCATCCGCCAGGCGCTCGCTGGTTTCGGCGGCGTGCGGCGGCGCTTTACCCGGACCGGCGAGTGGAACGGGGTCACCATCATCGACGATTACGGCCATCACCCGGTCGAGATCGCAGCGGTGCTGAGGGCGGCGCGGGAGTCGTGCCGCGGCAAGATTATCGCGGTGGTGCAGCCGCATCGCTACACCCGGCTGCAGTCGCTGTTCGAGGAGTTCTGCACCTGCTTCAACGACGCCGATAGCGTCATCGTCGCAGAGGTCTATCCCGCCGGGGAAGCGCCGATCGCCGGCATCGACCGCGACCATTTCGTGCTCGGCCTGCGCGCCCACGGCCACCGCGAGGTGATGCCGCTGGCCAGCCCCGCCGATCTGGCCCAACTGGTGCACGGCGTAGCCCGCCCCGGCGACCTTGTCGTCTGTCTCGGCGCCGGCAACATCACCCAATGGGCCTACGCGTTGCCGGCCGAATTGCAGGCGCTGGGCTGATCGGGATGGTCGCCTTCACCGCCCTGAACTTCGTCATGCTCGGGCAGAAGCGCGAATCGCGTCTTCGCGCAGATGTCCTGGGCATCCACGACTCTGCCAGAGGTGAGCAGGAAAGACGTGGATGGCCGGGACGAAGCCCGGCCATGACGAATGGAAGGGGTTCCTTTGACCTTTCCCGATAAGACCAGCGAAGTCAAAGCCGCGATGCCGGCGCTGCGCGGGCGGCTATTGGCAAATCAGTCGCTGGCGGAACTGACCTGGTTCCGGGTTGGCGGTCCGGCGCAGCTTCTGTTCACGCCCGCCGACGATGACGATCTGGCGTATTTCCTGGCGCAGCTGCCCGGCGAATGGCCGGTTCATGTCATCGGTGTCGGCTCCAATCTGATCGTGCGCGACGGCGGCGTGCCGGGCGTGGTGATCCGGCTGTCGCCGCGCGGCTTCGGTGATACGGACGTGGCCGGCGAGATCGTCGGCGCCGGCGCCGCCGCGCTCGACAAGCGCGTCGCCGAGGCCGCGGCTTTGGCCGGTGTCGGCGGACTGGAATTCCTGTTCGGCATTCCCGGCACCATTGGCGGCGCGCTGCGCATGAATGCCGGCGCCAATGGCGGCGAGATGCGGGATGTCCTGATCGAGGCCATCGGCATTGGACGCGACGGCAGGCCCCATCGGTTTGACCTTGCCGACATGAAATTCGGCTATCGCCACAGCGGCGTCGATCCCTCGATCATTTTTACCTCCGTGCGCCTGCGCGGCCAGATCGCAGCGCCGGACGTGATCCGGGCACGCATGGCAGCGGTGCAGAACCATCGTGAAAGCAGCCAGCCGATTCGCGAAAAGACCGGCGGCTCGACCTTCCAGAATCCGCCAGGCCAGAGCGCCTGGAAGCTGATCGACGCTGCCGGCTGCCGTGGCCTGCGCGTCGGCGGCGCGCAGGTCTCGGAAAAGCACTGCAATTTCCTGATCAACACTGGCTCGGCGAGCGGCCATGACATCGAACGTCTGGGCGAGATGGTACGCACGCGGGTCAAGGAAAATTCAGGAATCGAGCTACACTGGGAAATCAAGCGGATCGGGTTAGAGCAAAGCTGATGCGAATTACCATTCTGTTCGGCGGTACCAACAAGGAGCGGCTGGTGTCGGTGGCCTCGGCGCAGGCACTGCATACGGCGCTGCCGGAGGCGGATCTGTGGTTCTGGGATGTCGACGACAGCGTGCATCAAACGGGCTCCCACAGGCTGTTGGCGCATACGCGGCCGTTCGAGGATCCCTTCGACGCCGGCACGCCCAGCCTGGGGCTGCTCGGGCAGGCGCTGGACCAGGCGAGCGCCGAGGATCGGCTGCTGGTGCTGGGCCTGCATGGCGGCCCCGCCGAGAATGGTGAACTGCAGGCGATGTGCGAATTGCGGGGCATTCCGTTCACCGGGTCCGGCTCGGCGTCGTCAAATCTCGCCTTCAACAAGATCGCGGCCAAGCGCTTTGCGGCCATCGCGGGGGTGACGGCGCCAAAGGGCATCGCGCTGGAGGAGGCCGAGGCCGCTTTGGCCGAGTACGGCCGGCTGATTGCAAAGCCGGCGCGGGATGGCTCGAGCTATGGCCTGATCTTTGTCAATGCGAGCCAGGACCTCGTCGCCGTTCGCGCGGCGGCGAGAGCCGAGGAGTATGTGATCGAGCCGTTCATCAGGGGTGTCGAGGCGACCTGCGGCGTGCTGGAACGACTGGATGGTTCGCTGATCGCGCTGCCGCCGGTGGAAATCGTCCCCGGCGAGGGCGTGTTCGACTATACTGCTAAATATCTGCTCAAAACGACCCAGGAAATCTGCCCGGCGCGGTTCGCGCCGGAGATCAACGCAGAGATCATGGATCGTGCCATCAGGGCGCATCGGGCGCTGTCATGCCGCGGCTATTCCCGCTCCGACTTCATCGTCGCGGACCAGGGGCTGATTTTTCTCGAAACCAACACGTTGCCGGGCCTGACCAAGGCGTCGCTTTATCCGAAAGCGCTGAAGGCAGAGGGCATCGATTTCGTCGATTTCCTGCGCGACCAGATGGCGCTCGCCGAACAGCGTGCGCGGAAGTGAGGCGGATCGCCGCTAAGAGGTATGGCTAGATAAAAATAGTATCGTTGCCCCGGATGGCGGTCGGTCGCGCTCTTCACGTTCAGCCAGGGGTTGAGAAAGATCTCGCTGGAACCTTTGGGACGCTCGCCGATCAGGGGCGGATAAAGTCGATAAAATTGTAACATTTTCCAGCCAACCGCCAGAAATGTCGGATCAAAATCGGATCAGCCGGCGACGATTTTACCCTTTGTTTACCAGGAAGTCGGATGGTCGGGGTTGGCGGCGCATGTGGCGCTTGGCTACCGGGGCGTGAAAAGTTGCGGGAATTTCCGCGGCATGGACCGCATCGAGGGAACAGGTGGCCTCTTCTGCCTCGAGGCCAACCCCTTCAAAACCGGCATGTCCGAGTGGTTGCTGGCGCCGGAGCTCGCAAGAACTTGCGGGTGGAAACATTTGACGAGCTCGTGCAATGGATGGTGCAGGACGCCTCGCCCGGTCGCTGCGATCGCTGGGGCCCCAAGCTGATCTGAAAGCCGCCGCCC
>Ga0302319_10002399_pt1 | contig 40589 bp, 25 predicted proteins | sample Bog_T0_2_FD_203319 | JGI IMG/M metagenome (GOLD analysis project Ga0302319, IMG submission 203319) | Peat permafrost microbial communities from Stordalen Mire near Abisko, Sweden - Bog_T0_2 | ecosystem: Environmental > Terrestrial > Soil > Wetlands > Peat | place: Sweden: Abisko, Stordalen Mire... | reverse complement strand
AAGCTCCGGATTACCTTCCCATCCACTGCCGTCCCCGCACGGAAAAATCCACGCAACGATCCCGTGGAGCTCACACCCCACACCCCGGCGGTCGCACCCGCAGGCACGCGCCCTTTCCCCGCCACCAGCGTCGCGGAAAATACCGGCCCGTTGCCGAGCCCACCATTGATCGCCAGCGAGTTGAACGCCCCCCACTCCGCGCCCGTATTCACATCCGGCGGTTGTTGCACAGGCAGCGTCGGAGTGCCTCCCTGCGCCAGCAGCGTCAGCGGCCCGCCACTCGGCAGCCACCATACCGTCGTCGCATCCGCCCCCACGATTCCCGCGCCCTTGATAATCGCCGGGAACGCCAGCCCGCTTCCATCCGGCGCCAGGACCACGTCCTTTAGTTGCGCGAAGGTTCCACCTCCTGCCGCCGTCCCGGTCACCCGGACAAGAGCGTCATACATCCCCGTATTCGCATTATTCTCAAAGATCCCCGGCGCATCTGCCGCCACCACACCCCCGGCCCCGCTTTTCAGGATCGCCAGGAACGCGCTGTCCCCAGCCAGGTCCGCCGCCGGTACTCCATAGGTCTGGAACATCGTCCCCGGCATTTGCGGCGCCCCTGCCGCCCCGTCGATTCCGCTATGCGAGAGCGTCGTCACGTTCCCGAGCGCATCTACGCCCAGCAACGCCTGCGCCTTATCCGTGAAAGTCACCAGCGCGATGATTTGCGCAGTCCCCGTCGGCGTTTGCAGCCATCCCCGGCCTTGTCCCGGCGATCCATTGCCCGGCAGGAACGCCGTCAACGTACCGATTGTCTGCCCATGGATCACCTCTCCCTCGCGCAGCACCAGGTTCAATCCATGGACCGGATCATCCACCCACAATCCCACGGCATTCGTCCGGTTTATCGTGGCAACACCCTTCGCGTCCTCCAGTTGCCCGATGAACGCCACGCTTGATCCCGACACAGCCACCGAGCTAAAGCTCGCAAACAATGCCCCGCCGGCTCCGGGCGCCACGCTCCCCGTTCGCGCCACCAGCGCCACCCCGTTGCCTCCCGCATCGCTGAATATTCCCGTGGCATTCGATGCGTTCACCCCCTTGCCGCCAAGCGCCGCCGTAAAGGCGATATTGCCGGAGTCCAGCACCGGATTCGTCAGGAACCTGTAGCTCACACCCGCCAATCCCGGCACGCTCCCGCCTGTCGCCGCAAGCAGGCTCTGGTTCACAAAAATACCAGGGCCCCCGAGCAAACGCCCGTCCCTCCAGCTTCCAAGGAACGCGACATTGCCGTTGTTGTCGATCGCCGGTGGCCCAAAGCCGCGCCAAACTGCGCCCGCCGGTATCGAGGGGATCCCCGTTACCACTTCGCCCGACACAGCCAGGATCTGCGACATCGCATTCGCAGGTCGCGCGGTAAAAGTCTCATCCGGCCCGTAGAAAGTTCCAGCGGTGCTCGTTGTGACGATTTGATAGTGGTAAGTCGTCCCGGGCGTCAGCCCGATCGCCGTGCCGCCAATGAGCACACTGCTCGTTCCGCTCCCAATATTGACGCCGGTTGTATTCCAGCCGTACCCGGTTGTCGATCCAAACTGGAACATCGCTGTCGTACTCACCCCCACCGGATTTACCACTCCGCTTAGGATCGCGGTAGTCTCGGTAACCTGCGCCGGACCACCTTCCGAAATGACCGGCGCGTTGGCGCCGGGCGCAAAGGTCACCTCCAACGTCGTCGTCCCGGTTGCGGCGATCAGCGTGCAAGCCGTCCCACTGGTTTGGGTGACGTCCCCATTCTCCAGCCATTGATTCACTACGTACCCCGCGCTCGGTGTTGCAGTGAATAGCACGCTGCTTCCGACAGTCACAATTACTGGCTGCGACGGATTGATGCTCCCGTTCGCCCCGGCACTAGGCGTCACCGTGCAGAGATTCGCCGCGGTATATTCGTAATCATTGTACAGCCAGCTCCCGTTCGATGCCGTCCAGAGTCTCACCCATATTGGGCTGCCATCGGTTGGGATCCCCGTCGCGGTTTGAGACAGTGTGCTGGCCCCGATCGAGCCGGAGTTAAAGATATCGGCAAAGCCCGGGCTGGTGCCCACATACAGGTAGTAACCGCTGCTTCCCGTGCCCGCTGCCCATTGAAAATTCACGGACGCCCCCGGAAGCGTCGAGCCCGCAACCGGACTAACCATTTGCGCCGCCGCGGTAACGGGGCCAAATGTTACTTCCACGGTCGTATTCGCTTCCACATTACTGACCGTGTAACTCGTCCCGGAGGTCCCCACCGCGGATCCATTCACAAGCCATTGGCTTACTTCATATCCCGCATTTGGCTGCGCCGTGAAAATCACGCTTCCCCCGCTGCTCACCGTCTGCGCCGTCGTCGGAGAGATAACCCCATTGGACCCCGCGCTCGGCGTCACGGTAAAGGTCTGCGTAATCGTCGCCGCCGTATAGGTCGACCCGGTGTCTGTCCACCCGCTGGATGTCAGCGAATAAAGAGTCGCATAGATCTTACGCCCGTCGGTCGGGATCCCATTGACTGTCTCGGACACCGTTCCCGCCGGGATATCGCCGGAGCTGAACAAGTCCGATCCTCCCATCGTACTGCCCAATTCCAGCATGTATTCGGTATTGCCCGCTCCGGGGTTCCACTGGAATGTGACCGTCGAGGAACTAAATGTCGTCGCCGGAGCCGGGGATATCATATACCCGGGTGTCGGCAAGGGGCTGAAGGTTACCTGAACCGTGTCATCCCCGGTCACATCGTTGAGTGTGTAATTGGTCGATCCCACCTGCGCTACCTGCCCATTCAGCAGCCATTGATTGACCGTATATCCCGCGCTCGGCGTCGACGTAAAGGTGACACTGCTGCCGCTCGTTACGGTCTGCACCGTGTTGGGTGAGACACTGCCATTCGCGCCCGCGCTCGGTGTCACCGTAAATGGCCCCGTGCCGGTCGCTATCGCCCCGAAATCCGCCGTCACATCTCCCACCGAGCCAAAATCTCCCGAGAATCCCGTCGAGACTACCGACTGAACGGGACTGTAGGTATAGCCGCTTCCCGCCGGTTTTACGGTGAAGGTCGAGTTTGATGGCACCCCATTAAAGAAGTAAATACCTTCCTGGTTCGTCGTCCCGGTCGCCGTCGCGGCTCCCGTCAGGTTCACTTTGATTCCACCCACCGGCGTCCCGGAAGCGTTCGTGATTCGGCCGCTAATGATCTCTCCCGTCAGCTTCGGATTGATATTGAAATAAAAGTAACCAATCGAATTAAAGGTGTAACCGCTGTCCGGCGGATCGATTTCCGGCAGGTTATACCAGATATTGTCCAGGCCCGCCCAGTAAGGGCCCCATCCCACATTCAGGTGTACGTACAAGGTCCCCTGGTTGTAACCGTACCCGTCGCCCACCACTTGGTGCCCGCCGTCCGGTCCGTAAATCGCGAATGACACCGGTTCCCCGGCATCCAGGTTGGTCCGGATTGCCGTGATGATGCCTGCCGTTCCGCTCACCGACGCCGCATTCGCGTAGTGAAACGTGTTTCGCATGATTGCGCTCGACAGGAATGCTCCGGATTCGTCCACTCCTCCTTCATCGTAATCCATGTTCACGGACACGCCCGCGTCAGCCGTCAGGGCGCCAATCGCCTGGCATTGCACTGTCGTCACATTCGACCCTGGCACCAGCACCATGTCTGCCCAATCGTACGGGCCGCCCGCCCCATCGCCGCCACGCAGCGTCTCCTGTTCGGAAGTTCCGTCCACGGTCACGCTGTAGGATCCCGTTCCCACTCCGGTTTGCGGCCATTCCCAGTAGCGCATGATCTGCGCCATCGCCGTCGCTACGCATCCACAGACAAAATTGTTGGGATTCCCGGCTCCGTATGGCGGCGTGTAATAATTGTACACCGCCACATTCGTGGAATCCGTCGTACTTTGGCTCCACTCCGTCTGCACCATCGGTGCTACGCACTCGTCGTCCACTGCCGTCGTGTTCGACGGGGCCGGGCCGGACGTCGGCGCGGGCCCCGCTGCTGGCGCGGCGCCAGTCAGCAAAGCCCATTTTGATTTAATTTTAAGTCGCTCCCGCGTGCTCGTACGTCCGGTCGCCATCTCTGCCAGTGACTTGGTTACCCGGTGTTCCGTGTCCCTGAGCAGCAGGTCATATAGCGGATTCCCGGCCTGCCCGATGAATTTGCCCGCTTCCGCGAAAGCGAGCACCGGCTCCAGCTCGTCATCCGCCGCGATCACCACAAACCCGCTTGGTTTCAGGTCCACCACATGGAATCGCGCCTCCCTCTTCGCATTGAAATACGTTTTCGCCGTCCCAATCTCTCCCATCGGCTTCCCCATTGCCCTCGGCGTCTGGGCATGCCAGCGGGCCGCCGCAAGGACCGCATGGTCGCGGTCCACCGGCGCTCCAGGTGCCACGGAGCTCATCCCCACCAGCAGGAGCCAGCAGAGAATGCTAAATAACCTGGTTTTCTTCATTGAGTGGGTTGGATTCAGGGCGCACAAATCACCCAGCCCTTAAATCGGCATCGTCAGTTCGCTATGGGTGGTCTTCTAAAATATGGAGGCTATAAATAGTCGCCGAACTTCAGTTTCAGCAGTTTAAGTGCCATTGTTAAGCATTCCCCGACAGGGGAACCCGTTGATTGTGAACGCACTGCCACCACGTAGGCGTATTGCCCGGCCACCGGTTTATACGGCCATCGCCTCGGGCAGGGGACCCCGGCAATGCAATGAAATGAACCCGCGGCGTGGCGCGGAAAAACGCTAGGTTGGGACAGGGAGTTCCAGGTGCTCTAGAATTCCGCCTCCGTCCCTGTTTGTCTGCACTTCATGCCTCTGGTTCCCTAATCCTCGAGCCGCCGCGCCCGGGGTTCCCGGTCCTTCGTCGTCGCCGTTGTCGGAAACGTGACGAACGGGCCGCCCTCCAGCGGCGCCGCCTTCGTAAACGCAACCTCCGGCACCTCCGTCGGCTTCCCGCCCAGCGGGAAATCCTTCCGCAATGGGAAATAGGGATACCCCTCCCACATCAAAATACGCCGCAAATCCGGGTGCCCCGTAAAACTGATCCCCATCATGTCGAAAATCTCCCGTTCATGCCAGTTTGCCGTCGGCCAGACCCCGGACACCGTCGCCACATTCGGCTCATCTTCGGACACCGCCAGCTTCAGCCGTAAATGCTCGTTCGTCGCGATCGACGACAACTCGTACACCATCTCAAACCGCGGCTCCTCCCCAAAATTATCCACGCTCGCCATATCGATCAGGTAATCGAATCCGAGCGTCTCCTTGCAGAATCTACAGATCGCCACGATATCCTCCCGCTGCACGGTCAACGTCGTTTCTCCGCGGAACTCCTTTTTCCCCAGGATCGAAAATTTCCCTTCAATTGCAGTAATGGAATCGGCAAGTGGCATGGCTTTGAATCAGGAAAAGGACTCGATCAACACCCGTTTCTGGTCCCCCAGCGACTCCTCCCCGTCGATCTTCCGTTGCAATTTCATCAGCCCGTCGATCAACGCCTCCGGCCGCGGCGGACATCCCGAAATATAAACATCCACCGGCAAAAGTTGGTCGATTCCCTGCAGCACCGCATATGACCGGTACATCCCCCCGCTCGAGGCGCACGCGCCCATTGCAATGCACCACTTCGGCTCCGGCATCTGGTCCCATATCCGCTTTACCGCCAGCGCCATCTTGTACGTCACCGTTCCCGCTACAATCATCACATCGCTCTGCCGTGGCGAGAACCGCATCACCTCCGCCCCGAACCGGGCGATATCGAACCGCGCCGCCCCCGCCGCCATCAGTTCGATCGCGCAGCAAGCCAGCCCCATCGGCATCGGCCACAGCGAATTCTTCCGCATCCAATTGATCGCCGCATCCACGCGGGTAAAAATGATATTCCCCTCAACCTTCGAGTCGTATGCGGCGTAAGCTTCAGCCATAATTTGAACGCATTTTCGCTCAGTCCCCGCCCAAGGGAAAGCCGAAAATACAAAACCTGGCCAACTCAGCCTTCAACCTTGGCTGCGCGCACGGAAGACGCTCCAGTCGGCGAGCGAACGGAAAAACTGGCGTGCGGCAGGATCGGCTACATGCTGGGACCATACATGGGCGCCGGTGCCGCTCTGCGCGAGGACGTAATACCCCAGCGCTTTCTGGCCGATGGCGACTGTGCCGATTGCGAATTGTCCGATGCCGGCGATTGCACCCAGGGAGAATTGACCGAGGGCAAACAAACCGGTGCATCCCTGGCCCAAGCCAACTGCAAGCCCGAGCGCCAACTGGCCAATCGCAATTAAGCCAAAGCTTAGCTGGCCGATGGCAATGACTCCGCAGGCCTTCTGCCCAATGGCGATGAGGCCTATCGCCATCTTGGTAGAGCCGGATTCCGGATTGCGCCCGGCGGTGTAATGAACCAGCGGAATGCCCGCAAAGCGGTGACGAGAAGTAAATTCGTGATACGGTTGGCCGGATTCGCTTAGGTAGTGTTTCCACGTTCCAAGCGCCGTTTCCTCAGTCTTGAAGTCGATTTCTTTCAAGCGGACGTTGCTCATATCCAACGCGACCTCACGGTCGCTCATGGAATGATTCTGCCATACGGCTCAATTTCGTTCAAGCACACAATGCCCTTCCTCCTTTTCTCTGGGTCCTCCGGGGAGGGGAAAGCGTCATTTGGTATCAACGACAAAGGCGTCGCGGGAGCCGGCGCGGTGTCCCAGCCACGGGTGTCCCAATCTGCTTGAACTCCAAGTCCACTGCGAGACAATCATCCCATGGATCCCCTCCGGTCTAAAAACAACGATCCATCCGGGATATCCCGATTAAAGCGCCTTTCCGTAGCCGGTGCATTTGCGCTGATCGTCATATCCATTCTTCTCTCTGGGTTCTCTGCCCGCGCCAATTTTCCCGCCGGCGTGGCTTCGAGCGGCTTGGCTGTCACTATCACCTATGGCAGCGGCGGTAAAGTCACAGTAGCCAATGGCATCGTTTCCATCGTGCTCGACAGCACCAATAGCGCGACGATCAACCAGATCGGTTATACCTACAATAGCGGCGGCGGTACAAAGACCACCCAGATGCTGAACGGCGGCACCGATGGCGGAATGCTCTATTGGGAAAACGGGGGGGTTGGCTCCGGCAACACCTATTCAGTCGTCAGCTCCAGCACCAATTATGCTGAGTTGGACTTTCTGAGCAATTCAGGGACCACTGGCGTACTGGATATTCATTACTCTATGCTGCGCGGTTCGCCCGGCTTTTATGTCACGGCCATCTGGGCTCACCGCCCAACCGACCCCGCCATGGGCATGGGAGAGACGCGCACAAATATCTACGCCGGCAGCATCTTCAATTGGATGAGCGTGGACCCCGGGCGCAACAAGCTCATGGAAGTCTCCACGGCCGCCACGTCCGTCCCGGTACCGGGCGCGCCGAAGGAATGCTATCTTTGGACCAATGGTATCTACAGTGGTTTGTACGAGGATAAATACAAATACAGCGCGGATTTTGGAAGTGCACAGTATTTCTCCAGTCCGCAGCCGCAACGCGTCTGGGGCTGGAGCAGCGTGGGTACAGGCGGGTTAAATGTCGGGCTGTGGGATGTCAATGCATCCCAGGAGTACTACAATTGCGGCCCCATGAAGCGGGAGCTCATGAGCCACATCGGCACTACCATCCTTAACATGTTCAATGGCGACCACTACTTCCAGGGAGGATTGGACGCGAATTGGACGGGTGGTGAAGTCTGGACGAAGGTTTACGGCCCCTATTTCGTCTATTGCAATAACACACCGGTCAGCAACACCGACCCGTACAGTGCATCGCAGGCTTTATATAATGACGCATTGGCCCAGGGGGTTGCGGAAGCATCCGGCACTCCCAATACAATTGGAGCAGCCGAGAATGCCACTGCGTGGCCTTATGCGTGGTTCAATAATGGCGCCTATCCCACAGCCGCCCAGCGCGGCACCATTAAGGGGCAAATCGTCATCAGCGATAGCGGCAATCCCTACGCTTCCGGTTCCAATCTTTATGTTGGCGTGATCAGCCAGCCCGCGACTTCGACTTCTTTCTATGATTTCCAAACTTGGATGAAGTGCTACCAATATTGGACCCGCACGGATGCGAACGGGAATTTCACGATCCCGAATGTCAGCGGGACCGACACGCTGGACGGCAACGGCGCATTTAATTATACGCTCTATGCCTTCGGGCCCGGCGCGGAGAGCGAGTTCATGTCCCAGGCGCAGACGGGAGGCAATCCACCAGTGCTTTACAATCTGCCTGCCACCCAGTTCAGCGTGCCTGTTGTGGGAGGCTCCACGACCAATCTGGGCCAAATTGTCTGGACGCCCACGCGCGTGGCGCCCACAGTATTTGAAATTGGTTACCCGGATCGCACGGGCCGAAAATTCCGGCATGGCGATGACTATTGGGTGGGGGATATCGGGGCGAGCTCTTCCGCACCAAGCTCGGTTTGGAGCAAGTACCTGGAGTATCCCTACGACTTTCCAAGCGGAGTCAACTATACCGTCGGCAAAAATCATTGGAGCACCGATTGGAATTTTATTCAACCCGTCGTCGATGCCGCCAACGGGGCCTATAATGACTCATCCAGCACGATCACATTCAACCTGGCGTCGGCGCCCTCCTCCTCCGGCATCGCGTCGCTTTACATTGGCACTGCCTCCAATAACGAGGGGGCTGTCATTGTCACCATCAATTCAAAGAATATTTCATCGCTTTCCGGCCTGACGATGAATCCTCCCAACCCCTCATGGAACGCCCTGGTCAACGGATACGTTTCCGCCTACATGAGCGAGGACACCAGCATCCGCGAGGGAGTCAGCGCCCAATTCAACGAGCAGCGAATTACCTTCCCATCCAGCGTGCTTGTTAAGGGAACCAATACCATCCAGTTGGCATTGCGCCAGGTGGGCGGCACTTATTTCGCAGACCATTTCATGTACGATTACATCCGGCTCGAAATGAGCGGATATATCCCGCCGACGTCCTCCAGCGTGGCTGCCTACCCCGGAAATGGCGCAGCCCTGGTCGCGTGGCCTGTCACCCCCGGCGCAACGAGCTATAATATTCTGCGCTCCTCAACTTCCGGCAGCGGATTCTCCACGGTCGCCACTGGTGTGACTGGTCCGGTTTGCGGCAGTGATTACGCCAACGCAACCTGGCTGGATACCTCGGCCACGAACGGCGGCTCGTATTACTATGAGGTTCAAGCCGTGAATGTTACCGGGACCAGCTCCACGTCGGCTCAAAGCTCCGCAGTTTCTCCATCTTCCGGCGTCTCATCCTCGGCACCTGCGGTGCCGACTGGTCTCACAGCCTCGGCGGGTATTGGGCAGGTGGTACTCAATTGGACGGCGTCCGCGGGAAGCAATTACTACGTCATCGAGCGCACGGTGTTGGCAAAGAATGGCGGGGCGCTGGCGGGGACCCTGACGAGCGGGACGGAAGCTTATAATGCGCTCGGCACGATCACTCTCTCAAATACCACCACGGCGACCAGCTTTACAGATTTCACGCCCACCAATGGCAGCACCTATTCTTATGCCGTCGCGGCTGTCAATGCCGCCGGCTCCAGCCCTTTCTCAAGCGGCACCACGACAGAGCCTCTCCCGGCTGTCCCCGCCACGAGCCCCACAGTTACCGCTTCCGCGGGCTACGAGCAGGTGACCCTTACCTGGACGGCCGTGCCAGGCGCTACCGGCTACGCCCTTGAGAGTGCGACATCCGCTTCCGGGCCGTTCTCGATCATCAGTTCCTTGCAATACCTCACCGCTACGGTGACTGGTCTGGCGGATGATACCACCTATTACTTTACCGTTGCCGCAACCAACGCCGCGGGATCCGTCACTTCTAATGTCGCGAGTGACACTACGGCGCCCGGTGCGCCGTCGGTGACGGCCATCCCGGGCAACACGGCGAATACGCTCACCTGGGCCGCCGTGCCAGATGCTATCGGATACACCGTGGAAAGCGGTACCGTATCTGGTGGTCCATACAACATCCTCGGTACAACCGCCGGAACGACCTATACTGACACTGGCCTGTCCAACGGGGTCACTTATTATTATGTGCTCTCCTCATCGAATGCGAATGGCGTCAGTGGCTTCTCCACCGAGGCCGGTGCCACCCCCACTGCTTCCGTGCCTGTTGCGCCCACTTTGGCCGCCGTTGGGGGATTCCAAAAAGTGGCACTAACTTGGACACCTGCAGCAGGAGCCACCAGCTACACCCTTCTTACGGGCACGCAAACCGGGGGCCCTTATTCCACGCTGATAGCGGTCTCCGGCACCACCTACACCGAGACCGGTCTGCCGAGTGACAATGCCTACTATTACGTGGTCTATGCAACCGGCGCCGGCGGCTCGGGGGCGTATTCGAACGAAGCGGCAGCCATTACCTCTGTCGGCGCACCCCTTCTGACGTGGACCGGCACGAATGGTACGGCGTGGAATACCAGCACGCAAAACTGGATCTATGGCGGAAATCCCGTCGCATACGTCGATGGGGATGCCGTAACTTTCCTCGATACCTCCTCAACAGGCAGCGTGCTGATATCCGGCACGGTCTCCCCGGCGTCTGTTACATTCAATAATTCCACTCTCAATTATACGGTTGCCGGTGGCATTATCTCCGGTACCACCAGCGTGTTCAAATATGGAACGGGCACTTTGACCTTCTCCACTGCCAACAACTTCTCTGGTGGCGTCAATTTGAATGCCGGAGTTTTGACAGTGACCGGAGGTTCCGCGGGGACCGGCCCGATTACGCTGTCTCGTGGCACCACGCTTAATATGAATGCGTCTTCAGGTAACGGGATCCAACTTGCGACTGCCTCAAATGCTACCTTTTACAGCAGTAGCCTGGTTGAATATTTCGGCGGAACCTTTTGGGGGGACAGCAATTCGACGCTGACTCTTTCCGGACAAGTCAGCATCGGTAGCAGCGGCACTCAACAATTCAGCGATTTCTATGGGGTGGTGGAGATTCCTTCGGGCAGCGGCATGCGCTTTTCCTCGACCAGTGGTGCGAATGGCAACGGTGGCTCCAATGCCACCTTCGAGGTGGATGGCAGCTTGTACACCCGCAATCAGGCAGCAGGGGGCGGAATCGTTCTCGGGGAGCTTTCCGGTACGGGCATCCTGAGCGGCCAATCCAATACCCCTGCGGGTACTGATACCTTTTTCATTGGTTCCAACAATCTGAGCACCACTTATTCCGGTACGATCGTCAACGGCGGCAATGGAACCACCGCGCTCGACAAAGTGGGCACCGGTACGCTGATCCTTACCGGCGACGATACTTATACCGGTTCGACTACCGTCACGGCAGGTGTTCTCGAGATTGGAGGCACCTTTCATGGTACCAGTGGCATCACCATCTCCGGCAGCGGCACTCTCTACATGGCGGGCGGAAATCTGTATGTGGCGGGCTCGATTACCAACAATGGCATCTTCAAGATTTCCGGTGCACCGACTATCGCGCTCACCGGCACCTTCACCAATAATGGTGTCTTGGATCTAATCAATGGCCCTTCGACTCTCCCGCCGAGTTTCGTGAATAACGGGACAGTTCTCACCTCTGGCAGCGCGGAGGCCGTCTCCCAGCCTGGCCTCTCTGGCAGTACCTTCTCAATCAGCATCCCCTCCTACGTGGAGCACAATTATCAGCTTGAGCGGGCCACCACTCTGACAAGTCCAACGTGGACGGCCGTGGGCTCTCCCCAGCCGGGCACTGGCTCCATCATTACGCTGCAGGATCCCGCAGTTACGGGTTCCGCTGCATTTTACGAAATCCTTATTTCGCCCTGATTGGTCCTTCGGCCCTTGGGCTCGCCAATCTCCTGAACCGGCGGAGCCGGAGCCAAGGGGAAATGAGTGAAAAATCGAGTGCTACAAGCACCCTCGGTGCAAGGCGTAGCGCAAATTATGGTCGCAAATATGTTCGTTGTTTAGAAACCCATTCAACTCTCCTCTCCATCCGTGCCCATCCGTGTAATCCGTGGTTAAAATTCCGTCCCTCAATGCCCCAGCACCGGCCTCCCTATCCAATACCTCTCCCCAACCCCCTTCCGGTAAGCCGCCAGCGCCTCCGGGGATGAATTAACCCGCAAGTTACTATACCCCCCATCTTGGTAAGTCCCATCCGGATTCGTGGACGGCTCATTCTGCCACCGTTCATTCCAGTAAATCGCCGCCTTCAGCTTTGGATACTTCCGCATCGTTTTGAACGCTTCCTTGATGAAATCCGATTTGCTCCCGAATTGCGGAAACTCCCCGATTCCCCATTCCGCAAGCATCACCGGCTTCGTCGGGTCCAGCTCCGTGATCTCCGTGTAAGGCCAGTCCAGCAGCGGTTCGAACGAAGACCAGTTATCCTCCACATACTGCTGCCCATACACCGACATCCCCAGCCAATCCACATACTTCGGTCCCGGATAGTAATACTTGATCAAATTCCATTCCTCCTGCGGCATCGAGTAATTCATGAAATGGAATACCCAGATCACATTCGTCGCCCCGCGCGCCCGCACCCGGTCCACCACCCGCCGGTACGCTGCCTTGAACGTCTCTGGTCCAACATACCGCGGGGGGTTCGTATTCGGCACCTGCTTGTCCCTTCCGTAAAACATCCCCGACCATGGAAACCATTCCCCATTCATCTCATTGGCAAAGGAAACCATCAGCGGATGTCCGAACGCTTTCGCCGCGTCTCCCCAATGGTCGATGTAAGCATCCCATTTCCCCGCCGCGATATTCGAGAGCGAGAACTTGTCCGGCCCCTGGTCTTCATCATACGGCCGGTCCCACGGCGACCAATACAGCAGCGGCACCGATCCATGCCGCCAGATCAATTCCACATTCGCCGTCGGGAACGATTGCTCCCCCCAGTAACTTGACGACGCAATAATTGCCTGTTGCTTCCCAACCAGCTTCTCGAATCCCTCGATGTTCTCAACCGTCACATCATCCTCCGTATCCCCGAAGTCGACGAACGCCCCCGTATAAGCGCCCTCTTCCGGCACCAGCAGCTTCTCCGGCCCAGTCTTCGCGGCGGTCGTGCTGGGCTGCCAATACCATCGTACGGAAATCGAGTAACGGTCAATCGATGCCACCGCCCATAGCGCCAGCATGGCGACCACTACGACAATCAGTATGGCGATTCCGCGTTTCATCCCACCCTCACCGGCATCGACGCGGTGCGTTCCAGTTTACCCCATGTTACCCACGCCCCCTTGAAGGCGCGGTACAGTGCCCTCCAGATCACCCAGCTCAGCATTGGACGATAAATAATCCGCATCGGCAGGATGATCCATCCCTTCCGCAGTTTCTCCCCATCCAGCCAGCATGCGAGGAATGCCAGGATCAAATCCATGAGCAGGAATATCAGCACATACGACCACATCGCCGACCATCCCCCGAGCACCAGTGACACGATCAGCAGCCCATCCACCACCGGCGTCAATGCCACGAGTACGATTTGAAAAAACCAGATGCTCGGCAGCGAGAAAAATCCCAGCGCCCCATATTGCGGGTTGAATACCATGTCCCGGTGTTTCCACAGGCATTGCAGCGTCCCGAACGCCCATCGGAACCGCTGCCGCATCAGCGGGATCGGCCCTTCCGGCGCCTCCGTCCACGCGACCGCCGCCGGCGCGTATTCCACGCGGTACCCATGTTTGTGCAGGCAGAGTGTCAGGTCCGTATCCTCCGCCAGTGTATCGAGGCAGAACCCTCCCGCCTCATCCAGCGCCTGCCGGCGGATCGCGCTCACCGCTCCCGGCACCACTGTGATGCAATCCCATACCGCGTACGCCCGCCGGTCCAGGTTGAACCCGCAGATATATTCAAGCGATTGGCAGCGTGCTAGGAACGTTCGCAAATTCCCAACCTTCGCATGCCCGGAGACCGCCCCCACCTTCGGGTCGCTCAATGGCTTCACCAGCGCCTCGAATGTTTCCCGCTCGAAGTGCGTGTCCGCGTCCAGAAATACCAGTGTATCAAACTTGGCCGCTATTACGCCTGTCCGCAGCGCTTCGGACTTTCCGCCGTTTTCCTGCTTCACGATGCGGATCCGCCGATTGATGAATGCCGCTTTCTCGATCTCCCGGACCGTTTGGTCCTTCGACCCATCATCCACCACCACCACCTCGAATTCCCCTGTGTAGGACGTATCGGTCACAGCGCGCAACGTCGCCGCGATCACCTTCTCCTCGTTGTACGCCGCAATGATGACGCTGAGTTGCGGCATGTATGGCGGCACCGCTTCCAGCCGCCGCACCCGCCGGTAGTGGATCGCTGCCAGGATCCCCACTACGATTGTCCGGATCACGATCAACCCCGTCGCCGCGATCATGAAGGACCAGCAAAACTCGACGATGAAATGCCAGATGCGAAAACCGCTTCCCGTTACCCACAAGGTCAATGGATCGGCATCGCCATTCACCTTCGGCATCAAATCGTCATACGGGATTTGCAGTAGGTCGCTAAGCGGCACGATCTGGTCGCCACGCGTTTCGAGCCAATCGATGATCTTTGGCAGAGCGTCCACCGTTTGCTGCCGGTTGCCCCCTGCATCGTGGAGCAGGATAAGGCTCCCGTCCTTCCGCAGTTCCTTCACCCGGTCCACGATCACATCCGTCCCCGGCCTCGCCCAATCCTCCGGGTCGATGTTTTCCATCACGATCAGGTAACCAAGGTCATCCTGCACCTGTTTCAGTGGCGCCAGCTCGGCGATGCTCGTTGGGTGGGAGTCCGCGTTGTACGGCGGCCGGAACAGCGTGGTCGAACGCCCGGTGATACTCTCGATCAACCGCTGCGTCGCATTCAACTCGATCTGGATCTGCTCCGGCGGGATTGCCGCAAGGTTCGCGTGCGTGTAGGTGTGGTTCCCCACAAGATGCCCCTCCGCCACGATTCGCTTCACAAGGTCCGGGTATTGCTCCGCCTGGCTCCCTACCAGGAAGAAGGTCGCCTTGACGTTGTATTTCTTTAGGATGTCCAAAATCATTGGCGTCCATGTCGGATCCGGCCCGTCGTCAAACGTCAGCGCCACCTGGTGCTCTCCTCCCGCCCCTTGGTGATAAAGGCTCGGGAATGTCGGGAAATCCGACGAGTACGCCACCGCGTACCGGCCATTCTTTTCCTGCCGCACCGTCCGGTCTCCGTCGTCCCGCGTGTCGTCCACGGTCACGATTTCCCCCTGGCCCACGTTGGTGATTGTGTCTGCGGTGGTCATGTGATTCAGCTTCCCGACCTCCTCCGGCGTCGGGTGCTCGGTATCTTTCATTGCCAGCACATCCCAGATTTGCGGATCCTCGGACCCCAGCCGGCTGATTGCGATTCCGCCCAGCCCTGATGCCCGCACCGCCCGCACTTGGTTTAGGAAGGTAATCGCGTCCAGGAACGCTACCGTATGATTCCTTTGCGGCTCCTGGTAGGAGTAGATCGGGTTGTACATCGGCGCTTGGGAATCCACCCGCGCCAACGCAGAGTAACTCGCCCTGCTCATCGCATCGCAAAAGGTGATGGTCTCCGCCCGCTTCGCCCCTTCGGTCCAGTCATAGCCGTACGCTCCGATTCCGCCGATCCACAAGTCCGGCTCCCCATATCCCATCAGCACGCTCAGCCACCCTTCAAACCAGTCCTGCGACGCAATCGGACCCGGTGGATCGATGTCCGAGGTCTCGTCATACATCACCGCGATATAATGGTCCGCGTGCTCTGCCAGCCGGTCCAGGTCCAGCACGTTGAAGTCCTCTCCCATCTGCACCATCACCCAAAGTTCCTTGTCCACCGCGTGTAGCGCGTCCGCCATCTTGATCAGCAGATCGGTAATCTGCTTCTTGTCCGCCGGGTCGATCTCCTCCCAGTCGACCACCACCCCGCCAGCCTTCGCTGTTTCAAGTTGGGACAGCAGGTTCACGATGAATTCGTTCTGCCGGTCCTCCGGGCCCATCGCAAGCCCCTCCACTGCTTCCGGCTGCCAATCGTCGTCCACCAGGTTGGACAGCAGCGGCATCAGCACCAACCCCTTCGACGCCGCCAGTTGCGCCACACGCTCGTCCTCGTCCACTTTCAAGGTTCCAAGTCCGTCCGTCAGCGTCAGCCATTCCGGGCAGACGTGGGTCAATTGGTCGGCATGTTGTTCCAGCGAGCTGTACGAGTTCTCATCCCAGTTTGCATAGAAACCCAGCCGGATCTCCTCGAACTTCTCCGGCTTTGGATGGATCGTCTCCCGAAGTTTCGCGATCCGCTCCTGCCCCGACAGCGTTCGCGAGTAAAACTTCAGCCACGATTGGTCCGTCGCCTTCGCTTCCGCGCTCTGCCGTGCCTCCTTCTGCTGGATCGCCTTTAATTGCCCTTTCAACTGCCGCACCGATGCCGGCAGCCGAAGTTGAGGGCGCACGAACAACGCCTGCACGAACAGCACAATCCCAAGGAACACGAAGATCCCCAGCAGCACCAGCCGCCGCCGCAGCCGCGGCCACCGCTTGCCACGCGGATCATGGAATACGAATGGCGGCGTGTTCTCCGCGATCGGATCTTTCATCCCTTCCCTCGGTAAAACCTGAAAAATCCGTCCGCGTTTTCCGTCGTCCGCGCCGCCACCTCCTCCAGCGTCGTCGCCCGCAGCGCCGCAATCCGCTCCGCCACCAGCCGCGTATAGCTCGGCTCGCAACGCTTTCCCCGGTGCGGCACCGGCGCCAGGTAGGGACAATCCGTCTCCACCATGAACCCCTCCGCCCTGATCCCCGCCACGCACGCATGCACCACCGGTGCATTCTTGAAAGTCACAATCCCCGTGAACGAAACCAGATGCCCCAACCCCGTAATCATCCTCGCCTCCTCCAGCGACCCCCCGAAGCAATGGAACACCACCCGCACCCGTCCCCCATAATCCTGTACGATATCAAGCGATTCTCTCAAAGCCCCGACCCCCCGCTGGTGCACCACGAGATTCAACCCCGCTCCCGCCGCCACCTCCAGTTGCTGGCGGAAGAGCTGCTCCTGCGCCGCCTTGTACTCAGTGTCTGTCATCCCCGCCGGCTCCCCCGTCTGGCTTGGCAGCCGGTAATAATCCAGCCCAGCCTCCCCAATCGCCACCACCCGTGGATGCCGCGCAAGCTGCGCCAATTCCGCGGTCACATTCTCCCCCGCCTCTGCCACCGATGACGGATGCACCCCCACCACCGCAAATATCCGCGAATCCGACTCCGCCAGCGCCACCGCCCGCCGGCTGCTCTCAATCGAGGTGCCGATGCTGATCATCCGCGTCACCCCTGCCGCCACCGCCCGCCCCAGCACCTCCGCGAAATCCGGCTGAAACTCCGGGTAATCCAGGTGCGCGTGAGTATCGGTCAGCATGGCATTACCGGGGATAGCCGCCTTGGAAAGGCCATCCTACCACTGTACCACCGAGCTCGCCCACGTCAGCCCACCCCCAAACACAATCAGCAACACAAAGTCCCCGATTTTCATCCGCTCCGTCCGGTTCGCCTCATCCAGCGCGATCGCCACCGCCGCCGCGCTCGTGTTCCCGAACCGGTCTAGGTTCACCATGAATCGGTCGATCGGCACATTCATCCGGCTCGCCACCGCCTCGATGATCCGCAGGTTCGCCTGGTGCGGGATGATGCAAGCAAGGTCTGCCGCCGTCAGCCCGGCCCCCGCCAGCGCCACATTCGCCGCAGTCAGCAGCGCCGTCACCGCATACTTGTACGTCTCCTTCCCGTTCATCTTGATCGTATTCAGCTTCTGCGCCAGCGTCTCCGGCGACGGCGGGAATCGGCAGCCGCCGCCCGGCATGTAAAGCACGTCCGTGAGCGCGCCATCGCTCCCCATGTAAGTGTACACAACTCCATGCGAGCCCGCCCGGTTCCGCAAAATCGCCGCTCCCGCCCCGTCGCCAAACAGCACGCACGTATTCCGGTCCGTCCAGTCCACGATTGACGAAAGCTTGTCCGCCCCGATCACCAGCACCGTGTTATACGTCGAGCTCGTGATGAATTGCTGCGCAATCTCGATCGCGTACAAAAATCCCGAGCACGCTGCCGAGACATCAAAGCACGCGGCCCGTCTCGCCCCGATTTTTTGCTGCACGAAACACGCCGTCGACGGAAAGAACATATCCGGCGTCACAGTCGCCAGGATGATCAGGTCAATCTCCAGCGGATCGATCCCCGCCTGCTCGATCGCCCGCTTCGCCGCCTTCGCCGCGAGGTCGCTCGTGAACTCATTATCCGCCGCCATTCGCCGCTCCTTGATTCCTGTCCTCGAGACGATCCACTCGTCCGACGTATCCACCAGCTTTTCCAGTTCCGCGTTCGTCAGCACCCGCTCGGGCACATAAGATCCCGTGCCTATTATCGATACAGTCCGTTTCGGTTTCTGTAGCCGCGGGCTACGAGGCTGCGATCGCGTCATGGTATTTCTGAATTTCCTCCACGATGTGCGGATTAATCTGCTGCTGAATCCCTTCCCCTGCAACCCGTATGGCATTCTTGATCGCCTTCGGCGTGCTCGACCCGTGCGCGATGATGCAAATCCCATTGACCCCCAGCAGTGGGCTCCCGCCGTACTCCTCGTAATTCGTCTTCTTCTTGATCGCCTTGAACGCCCCCTTCGCGATGAACGCACCCGCCATCCGCACCGGGCTCTTCTTCAGTTCGTGCTTCAGCCATTCGAAGATCGCCCCCGCAATCGCCTCGCACGTCTTCAGCACCACGTTCCCCACAAATCCGTCGCACAGCACAACCTCCACCGGGTTCTCAAAAAGATCGTGCCCCTCCACATTTCCCCGGAAGTTCAGCTTGCTCTCCTTCAGCAGCTTGAACACCTCCTTCGTAAAATCGCTCCCCTTCACATCTTCGTCCCCAATCGACATGAGCCCGATCGCCGGGTTCTCATATTTCAGCACATGCTTCGAATACACGGACCCCATGATCGCATATTGCAACAGGTGCATCGGACGCGCATCGATGTTCGCCCCCGCGTCGATCAGCACAAATACATTGCTCTCCGTTGGGATGATCGACGCAATCCCCGGTCGTTCCACCCCTGGCAGCGTCCGCAATTTAATCGTCGTCGCCGCCACTGCCGCTCCGGTATGGCCCGCGCTCACGATTGCCTCCGCCGCCCCGCTCTTCACCAGGTCCACCGCGCGGCTCACCGAGGAATCCTTCTTCCGCCGAACCGATTCCACCGCCCCGTCTGTCATTTCGACCACTTGCGTCGCGTGGACGATCTCGATCCGCGGATCGGAAAATTGATGCGAATCCAGCTCCGCTTTGATCCGGTCTGTATCGCCCACCAGGAACAGCTTTGTAATCAGCTTGTTCTCCCGCAGCGCCTCGATGGCGCCGGCGATCGTATTCTTGGGCGCGAAATCTCCGCCCATGGCATCCAGAGCGATCTTCATGGGGTATTCACACGGTGCACCGTGTTATGCCAGCACTCGTCGCGCGTCCCGTGCAAGCGGACTGCGTGGCCATTGCGGCCACCGGACCCCATCATGCCCGGCTCGGGGAGACTGTCCAATGATCAGGCCGCTTCAATGGTCAGCACCTGCCGGCCGCGGTAATACCCGCACGACCGGCAGGCGGTATGGGCGGGGATGCGGCTGCCGCATTGCGTGCACTTGCCCAGTTGGCTGGCGTGCCAGCGGTTTGCGGCCTTGCGCGTGCGCAGGCGCATCTTCGAGGTTTTGCGTTTAGGGACTCCCATGATTTTTTAGTTGGACTTAAATTTTAATTTGTCGAGTTCGTCCCAGGCGTGCGATTCACCCGGGCTTTCAGTGGACTCCCGCAAAGCGCCTTTGCAGACATTTTGCCCGTTCCAATCGCAATGCGGGTAGGGCGGAAGGGCGAGCAAAATATCTTCGCGCATCTGGTCCGTCAAGTCCACCGTTTCACGTCCGTTCAATTCCACCTGCGTCGCAAAATCCTCAACCCTCACAGGGTAAGTGAAATTCCGCAAGCATGCCACGCATTGCACATTCACGTCCACCGCCAGCCTCCCAGTCGCAAACAGCCCCCCCTCCGACAGCCCGATATCCAGCGCCCAGCGCACCCCGCTACGCGGTTTCGCATACGGATCGTTCAATTCCAGGATTGACGCCGGCTCCTCCCCCTCCAGGTGCAGCCCCTCGGCCGGGATTTGATTCAGATGGACTTTCATAGGACAAAACCGGGCTCTTCTCCCGGACCGTCACCGCCTGGGAACACTCGGCTATAACCAAGGGTCCGCAGTTTGCCGGCGATTAATTTCCTTTATTCTGCCGTTTACCCCGCAATTCTCAACTTTTTCCGCAGCGCATCTACCACCGCCGCCGGCACAAACGCATCCACCGCCCCTCCCAGCCGCGCAATCTCCTTCACGATCCGCGAAGACAAATACGTATATTCCTCTCGCGGCGTCAGGAACACGGTCTCGACCGTGGGCTCCAGTTTCCGGTTCATCAGCGCCATCTGGAACTCAAATTCAAAATCCGAGATCGCCCGCAACCCCCTCACCACCGCCACCGCTCCCTCCCGCTTCGCGAATTCCACCAGCAGGCCCTCAAACGCCACTACCTTCACATTCGGGAAACGCCCCGTCACCTCCTCCATCATCGCCACCCGCTCCTCCATGCTAAAGAGCCCTTGCTTGGTTTCATTTCTCGCCGCTCCCACGATGACCTGGTCAAAAAGCGTCGCCGCCCGCGCGATGACATCCACATGTCCATTGGTGATCGGGTCAAAACTTCCGGGATAGATCGCGAGGCGCATCCCCCTCTGTACGACGCCTAACCACTTCCGCGCCAGCAATTCCCCCCTTTACGTCCATTCCAGCCCCTCTCATTCCACCCCCTTATTTACCGGCTCTCCCCCTTTTTGGACTTGTTCCGGGGCCCATTCCTTGCTCTAGTCCTGAGCACATGGGCGACTTCCATTTTAGGTGCCTTGGTTGTCAGCAGTCGTTGGTTGCTGACGAGAGCGGAGCCGGGGTCTCTTTCCTCTGTCCCCATTGCAATACTGCCCAAATCATCCCAACCACCCCCTCTCGCTCCGTGTCCACCCAATCCCCCCAGGAGGACGGTAAATCCGTCTCCGTTCAGCCCAATCCTGCTCAGCCAAATTTACCGTTTGAAGCCGGCGGCCACTGGGTCACCCAGGAGCGTCTCTGGAAAAACGAACACCAGTCCACCGAGCAGGCCGTTGCCATCGTCGAGCGCGACCAGCGCATCAGCGCCCTCCGCGCGGAGTGCGATTGGCTCGCCTCCCAGTTGGATGAGGAACGCCAGCGCCGCCAGCCTCTCGAGCTGGAGCTCGACCTCGCCCGTGGCGAGTGGGCCGCTGCCGAGAAACGCGCCGCGGAGATGGAATCCGGTCTTCACCATGCCTCCTCCCGCCTCCGTCAGGCAGAGCTTTCCCTCCAGGAGCTTTCCGACCAACTCGTCGTCGTAAAGGGCGAGCGTAGCGATGCCCTCGTGGACCTGGCCCACCACCAGGATTCCCTCGCCGAGCTCAACACAGAGCTCAAGCAGGCCCGCGCCGAGCGCACTGAGGCCGAGGAAATCCTCGGCCGCGCCCGCATCGATCTCGATCGCGCCGTCACCGACCTCGCCGCAGCCGAGTCCCTCGCCGAGCACTCCTCCGCGGAGGCTGCCGAGCTTAAATCGACCCTTTCCCTACTCCGCACCGAATTGGCCCAAGCCGCGGCCGAGCGCGACCGCCTCCAGGCTCTCGTCAGCGAAGACCACGAGCTTTCCGACTTCGCGGAGCTGAAAGGTGACTTCGATCGCATGGACATCGAGCTCCGTGAGACCCAGGTGCGCCTCGATGCATTCCGCGAAAAAGTCGATGCCCTTACCGAGGAGCGCGAGGCCCTCAAGCGCGAGCGCACGGAACTCCAGCTCAAGGTCGCCGCCCTGCGCGATGCCCACGATGACACCCAGCTCCAGCAGGACAACGAAGTCCTGCGCCGCATGGTCGAGCGCCTCAACGAGGAGCTCAGGGATGCCCAGCCCGAAATCTCTCGGAAAAAACGGCGCGATGCAACCGGCGGCGTGGTCGGGGGACTAGCCCGCGCCGTCGCCTCCCGTGTCTTCGTCCCCGATCCAGACGTGGCCGAAGGCCGCTAGGGTTGGCCTGCATCGAGGCTTGGCCTTTGGCAAGTCGCCCCATTCTGTCCTCCTCTCCCCTGGGCTGAAAGCCCGGCCGCGCAAAGCACATTCATGCCTGTGTAACCTACCAAAACCAGCCGCGGCCTGAAAGGTCGCCCGCGGACGCCCAATTCTTCCTACACCCGCGACATCTCGTCCTCTTCCTCCTCTTCCGCCTCCATCGCCGCCAGCAACGGCGCTGCCTTCCGGTATCTCCATCCCGCCAGCGCCACATACGCAAGGTCCACGCACACAAACCCCGCCACATATTTCTCTCCACCAATCCCGAACCCGTACGAATGCAGCCCCTTCCCCAGGATGAAATTCACCCCGTACCACGTCATCACCACCGCGCAAAAACAGACCACGCTTGCTAGCGCCAGCCCGAATTGATCCCACCACCCCACCACCCGCCCGTGCAGCACAAAGATATAACACAGCAGCGCGATCAGCGCCCACGTTTCCTTCGGATCCCACCCCCAGAACCGGCCCCAACTGTAATTCGCCCACACTCCCCCCAGGATCGTCCCCGTCGCCAGCAATAGCACCCCCAGTTGCAGGATCCGGTACAGCCAGAAGTGCAGCGTCGCATCCTCCGCTGCGTTCAGCGGATTCCGGATAAACCGGTACAGCACAATGTGCCCAAACCCCATCGCCAGCGCAAACGCCGCATAGCTCAGCGTGATCGTCAGCACATGGATCGTCAGCCAGTAATTGCTCCGTAGCACCGGCACCAGCGGATCGATGCTCTCAGGCATCGCCACCGGCAACTGCTGCACCAGCAGCAGGCACGTCAGGCTCACCGGTAGCGCCGCCAGCAGATACGTCAGCGCCCGGTACCGCACCAGGAAGATAAACGCGAACGCCACCACCCCAAACGACACCCACACCACCGACTCATACATGTTCGTCACCGGCGGTCGTCCCGCGATGATGCACCGCATCGCGATCCCAGTCGCATGCATCAGCACCCCGGCCACCGCCAGCGTCAGCCCCGTCGCCGTCAGGATCTTCGCCGGTCCCGTCTGCGCATTTGCGATCAGCAGCAGCACAAACGCCAGCGCATAAATCCCCACCGCCCAGCTGAACGCCCGCACATGGTTGTAAGTGTACTCCAGTTGCAGCATCGAGTCCGTCGGGTACACCCCAGGGTTCAATTCCCGGAGCGCCTTCCTCAGTCGCGCCGCATGCAGGCTGAAGTCGAACCCTGTTCCCGCATTGTACGCCTGCGCCATCAGGCTCAGTTCATCCATCGCCGCCTTGTAGCCTGCCTGGTCGTACGCCCCGTTGTCCGGGCTGGGCACCGTCCACCGGTCGGTCGTCCCAGTCGGCGGCGGCGGCACGATCGAGAACGCCGAGTCATCCATAAGGTGCCCCAGCGCCTCCATCCGCGTCGCTAGGTTTTCCGCTTCCTTCAATTCCCTCGGCACTTCCTTCTGCTGCTGGGTCAATGCCGTTGCCTGCTGGATCAGCGAGGGCAGCGTCGTCGCTCCCGCCAGTTCATTCAGGGAGAATCGCTTCCGTTGCACATCCAGCCCCAGCGCCGCCGTGAGCGGGTGATACGGGATCAGCACCAGCGGCTCCGCCTTCCAGTCATTCGTTCCGAAGAGTGCCGAGAGCAGGAAATCCGGCGCCGTCCACACGCGGCCGTTCGTCCCCGTGTAAGTGGCTCCCCCTGAGATTCGCAGCAGCGATTCCCGCGCGAAGGTATCCACCGGCTTCCGACGCCCGGCGTCCTGGATCCCCAGCAGCCCAAATTGATGATAATCCAGCGCTTCGCCGCGGGCACCGCACGTCAATGTAAGCAGGAGGATAAGGATAAAATTTCGGGCATTCATCGTTGTACGGGTAAGGCTTTCGGTTCAACCACTGTCACACGAATAGGCGCGGACCGGCGAACCTTCTTCCGGGAGCCCTTCTTCTTTTCATCCATCGGGTATGGCCGCAGGTAAAACAGGATGAAGATCCCCGATACCATCACCAGCGATCCAATCCACTTCAGCATCCAGCCCGGGTCCCGCAGGATTTGGATGCTGCTTTGCGACAGATTCTGCGGATTCCAAGATGCTTGCGAAAGTTTGTACGTCAGCCCGGTAAACGTGTTCCACCAGTGGTCCGGCACACTCATCGGGTGATTCATCCAGCATTGTCCCGTCACGGTGTCCCCGGTCTCGCGGTCCACTACGTCCAGTGTGCTCTTGAATCCCGCCGGCGTATCCGTCCCCTCATTCCAATCCACCTGGAAATCCCGCAGGACCAGCCCGATCGGAAGCGGGATCTGCTTGTTGCCATACCCTATCAGCAGCGGTTTCGGGTCGGTCGGCACGGACACCTGCCACCCTAGCGGCACCCATTGCTCCACATTCGTCCCTTCCCGCGTCGCCTTCACTAGGATCCCCTCCGCATGCATCCCTCGCGAGGCAGGCGCTGCCGGGTGCGCGTCAAATCGCTCCTCGGCGGACGGCAGATACTGGTCCGCCGTCAGTGTCCAATCCGCCCATCCGGTCGGCAATGGCATGTTCAAGCCCAGTTTTCCGCTCGAGAGCCCCATCTTCCGCGAGGAAAGCTCATACGAAAGCGATCCGTCCGGCGCCACATAGAGAATCAGGTGGTTTTTTGCCCCGGCCTCAGCCGCGCCAGCTTCCGTCAATGCACTTGCACCCTCTGTTGGGTTCATCGCATCCGGTGCGCTCATCCCGTCCGATGCATCCGCCGCCTCCTGCACCGGTACCGCGTGCCCGGTGATTGTCACCAGCACGCATGGATTGTTCGGGTCATTGCTCGCGTTCTCCGGTTTCCCATCCTTGATTCGAAAATCCGGCCAATACTCCTCGATCTTCGCCGTGAATGGCGTCCCGGCGATGGCTACCGCCTTGTTCATGTTAGGCCCGATCTCAATCGTCTGGTTCGCTGCTCCCGCCTGCACCAGCACCTGCGGACTCGACCCCTTCTCCGTATGCACCACCTGCACCTTCGCCCCGGTGCTACCCCCATGGATAACCTTCGAAACCTGCCCGGCCGCCGTGTTGGCAAAGGCAAAGATCGTTTCCTCAAGGTCCGCCGCATCCGCTGGGTTCGCGGAGTTCGCTGTCACGACGGGGGCTCTAGGCGTCGCCGTGCCTTTCTTAAATTCGATCTTCGCCAGACCCATGTCGAAGCTCCCATGATCTGGATCGTCCGCCATTACCCACGAATCCAGGGTCTGCCCCATCCGCGCCGTCTTGATCGCGAAGTGCAGCGCCGGAGTCCCGCCCCCGGCGATCGCCTTTGGCACCATGTTCACATCCAGTGCCGGTGAATAATCGATGGCCGATATCGCCCAGCCCGATGGTGTCGTCGTCAGTGGCCACGGCCTGTCCGCCGAGGGATGCCGGTTGATCATCTCCAGTTCCATCGTCTGCGATCCGCTGTCCCCATCGATCACCTGGAGGACGTGCTGGTCCACCGTCAGTAGATTGTTCGGCGGATCCCCCTTGAAAATCGTCATGCTTCCTTCCACCCCCCAGATTCTCCCGATCAACGCCCCCGCCAGCAGCACGATGATCCCCAGGTGTGTCAGCAAAAACCCAGTGTGATGCCGTTTCCAGGGCATCCGGGAAAACGCCGAGCAGATCAGGTTCGTCGCGAGGATCAGCAGCCAGATATTGAACCACCACGCCTCATAAATATAAGCCCGCGCCACCCGCGCATCGAAACTCGACTCCCAGATCGTCCCCGCGATGATTGCCACGATCAGCACCGCCAGCAGCAGCATCGCCAACTTCACCGAGGCAAAGAACCGGAAATATGGATCCCGCTGCCACGCAGCCTCCCCCTCCTTGATCGCTTCCCTTTTCATCCTTCGCTCCCAATTTCAGAAAACCCGATTTCACTGCTTTCCCCCTCTGCGTCTTTGCGTCTCTGCGTTAAAATCTCCTCCGCCCATCCGCCCCCCCGCATCCATTTGTCCCTTTTGTCCCTTTGGGAAGTCGGCCGGGCCGTTAAGTAGATGTCGCACATGGGTGATTCGTCGGGGGATCAGATAACTACCCGCCCCCATCCATCGCCGCAAATGAAAAACGCCGCGCGGACCGGGAGATCCGCGCGGCGTGGGGCGAGGGAAATTGTGTGGGGTCGAGTGCCCCCCCGCCGTCCATTGGCCGGGCGGCGCAGGAGCGTACCCCTATTGCGGGGGCTTTTCTCCCACTGCGGGGAGCGGGTTGGTTCCTTGGGCTGGCGCCGTTGCAGTGTTGGTGCTGGCGGCAGCCGGGGCTGAAGACGTTGCCGCGACCGGCGTCACGGGCGTCACGCTCTGTACCGTCGTGATCGCCTCCGCATGTCTTGCAGGGTTCTGCGCCACGTTCGCAACTGATCTGGAAGCATATTTGGGAACCTGCACCGCGTACCGGCTCAAATCCACACCATCAAGCGAGTCCGGCAACATATGGCGGAAATAGTCCACTGGGTAACCGAACGCATACACCGGCTGTTGTGGCAGGTTAGCCACCGTCGTATAGCCGTAATAGACCGTGTAGCCGTTCGCATAATACGCTTGGGTCGGTTTCGGCGCCATTTGGTAGTTAACACCGAGCCGTAGATAGTAATCCTGCCGCGACTCCCGGTCGGACTCGCCATAACCTTCCCTTGCATATCCCCCATCGCGCGGGCCATATCCCTCCCTCACCAGTTCCTGGTAGCTCGGGATAAATCCTGGATCCCCATCTTCATCAGCCGCGATCAACGGACCCGCCACGGTCAGAAAAGATAATGCGATCAAAAGCCGTTTCATTATGGAAAATATAAGCATATTCACCCCTCATTGAAAAGCGAAATCTGAGGGTTTTTACGCAACTCTTCTCAGTATTTCTCCGCCATTCTGCGCTTTGCCGCAGTTTCCAAATATTCCTTGCCTCTTCACGCAGGCGCGAACCCTCAAAAATCGGTTAACGATAGGGTTTTGGAGCATCCAAATGTAGGGGGGACCGGGAACATCCACTTACCCCGATCTCACGCGATCCAGCATTGTGGGAGAAGAGAGGTGAAATGAAACTTTCAGCTTCTAACCATAGACGTGCGGAGTCGGTCCTCTCGTCAAGTGACGCCGGGGAGGGGATCCGGTTCTGCGGAGAAAGCCGAACACAATGGCGTCACACTAATCAAAGGAGAGGCTATGAAGGCTGTGACAAGACAGGTGGAGCAGGTGTTGTGGGTTTATTTAAGAGCTGCGGTGCTTTCGGCTGGGGCAATCTGGATGTTTGCCGGTTGCCAGGGCGAAGCTCCAGGACATCTCGTATCCGTTGATCAGGCTATTCGGGATCAACAAAGCTCCGAGGAACTGACTGACGATGTAGAGGTTCATGTCCCCGATGCACGCGAGAGAGCATTGCAGGCGTTTGACAACTCGGCCGAACCATCCGCTGTAGATTCACAACGACTCGCCAGTGCGCTGGCTGCCAAAAGCGCGCAGGAACAGCAGGAACTGGCGGCGTACGCCCGATTCCAATTTGAGCAACGGCTCGAATTGGCTGCGGCTTCCGCCCCACGGATATACGTGTCCGGGGATGAAAATCCGGATGCATCCACGCTTGGCCAGTGGAACATGGAGAGGCGCGAAGGTAGCATCGCGCTCACCGGGCACCCGTCACGCAAGTACCGCGAACAGGTCTCCACAGGCGGGGCAATCGACGCCCCGGATCGCGACTATGTACGGAGCGTTCTCGAAGATTCCGCGGATAAGAGTGTGGCGGATTCCGCCGAGCGGCAGCAGGACTCGAATGCCGGTAACGGAGCGCCCTTTGGAAACCCGGTCCCGGGCAAGCCTGGCTACGTTACGAGCCCGGACCCGCCCGTATCCCGCGGATATATTGATGTGCGCGGATATAATCCCGGGAGCACTGTGATCGATCCTTACACGGGTCAGTCCATGCGTGTTCCATAGAGAGTCCCACAAATCAAAAATCCATTCCGATGGATGCAAGGCCTGCGGGCGGAAGAGGCAAATACGGGAATCGTCCGGAAACGATTCAAGTGCTGAATCCGCTTCCGCCCCAAACCCGTGGCATCCGCCTCCTGCCCCGCCTACGTTATCCAGCGCATGATAACCCGAATTGCTGCCCTTCTCATCCTCATCGCCCTTTCCGCCCTCTCCCAGGCCGATACCCTCAAGATCGACCCCGTCCACTCCACCGTTGGCTTCAAGATCCGCCACCTTTTCGCCAACGTCACCGGTCGTTTCACCGACGTCTCCGGCACCATCAACGTCGACCCCGCTCATCCCGGAAACGCCAGTGTCAACGCCACCATCGCCATCAAGAGCATCGATACCGCAAACGCGATGAGGGACAAGGATCTCCGCGGCCCCAATTTCTTCGAATCCGACAAATTCCCAACCATGACCTTCCAGAGCAGTAAGGTCGTCCTCAGCGGCACCCAGGAAGCCGACCTCACCGGCGACCTCACCCTTCATGGCGTCACCAAGCCCGTCACCCTCCACGTTCAGTTTCTCGGTAAGGGCCCCGGCATGATGGGCGGCACCACAACCGGCTGGGAAGCAACCGGCTCCATCAACCGTAGCGACTATGGACTCACCTGGAGCAAAACCATCGAGGGCACAAAACTCGTGGGCGACGACGTCAGCATTGACCTTGAGATCACCGCCGACGAGAAATAACTCGGTTCGGCGGTCGCGTACAAAATAATTAGCATCGGGCAATTTCCTCCTTTACGAGTGCATAATAGTAGGCATATTGTTCCCGATCCGTGCTCCATGATCTATTTCACTCTTCGGCGCTCTGTGTCAGAATTTCAAACGCTTGCTTCCCATCTTTTGCTTACCGACAATATCGGCTAATGATATTAGTTTAACCCTTTTCAAGGTTGAACTGACCCCAAACCCCTTGAAACAATCCGTACCAATGAACCACTTCCCCCTCCGCCCACCTTGGCCGGATCCAGCGTTCGGGGAGGATTAAGGTGAATTAAGGTGGATTAAGCCAAAAAATATTTAAATCCCCCGTTCCGTCCGCGGATGGTCCCATGGCTCTCCGCTAATCTGCGTGAATCTGCGAGAATCTGCGGTTAAAAATAGAACCATCCACGCTATCCCCGGCGCCACCTGCAACCCTACCCAACCCCAATGACCCCACTATTTGATCTATCCGGCGAAATTGCCGTCATTATCGGCGGCACGGGCGTCCTCGGCGGCGCACTCGCCGAGGGCCTCGCCAGCGCCGGCGCCCTCGTTGCCATCCTGGGCCGCAGCACCGATCGCGGCGAAGCCTGCGCCTCCCGTATTCGCGATGCCGGCGGCTCCGCTGCTTTTTTCATCGGCGACGCCACAAGCCCGGGCAGTCTCTCCCAGGCCCACCAGGCCATCCAGGGCGGCTTCGGGTCCCCCAGCATTCTCGTCTGCGCCGCCGGCGGCAACGATCCCTCGGTCACCGTCACTCCCGACCACCCCTTCGAGAAAATCACCCCCGCCGACTGGCTGGCGAGTTTCGACCTCAATCTCGTGGGTGGCGCTCTCCTCCCATGCCAGGAATTTGGCCCCGCTATGTGCGAGCGCGGGCGCGGCAGTATCATCAATATCGCCAGTGTCGCCGCCCACCTGCCACTCAGCCGCGTTGTCGCCTACTCCGCCGCTAAGGCCGCTGTCCTCAACCTCAGCCAGTTCCTCGCCCGCGAATGGGCGCCCCGCGGCGTCCGCGTCAATACGCTCACCCCCGGCTTCTTCCCAGCCGAGCAGAATCGCCGCCTCCTTTTTGACGAGAGCGGCGAGCCAACCCCGCGTGCCAAATCTATCCTTGGCCGCACCCCCATGAGTCGCTTTGGTCAGCCCTCGGAGCTGGTCGGCGCCGCAATCTTCCTCGCGAGCTCCGCCGCCAGCGGTTTCGTCACCGGGATCGATCTTCCCGTCGACGGCGGATTCCTCTCCATGGCCCTTTGATTTCACGATGTCTCAGGTCCAATCCATTCTAGCCTCCCCAGGGACCCCAATCTCCCCGGAGCAAATCCAGGAACTGGTCGCCCACGCCTGCCCCGCAAAGGATTATGCCGGGCGCCGCGTCCTCCTCATCGTCCCGGACTCGACACGCACCGCTCCCATCGGCCCATTCTTTCGCGCGCTTCACCGGCAAATCGCCGCTTCCGCAGCCACATTCGATGTCATGGTCGCGCTCGGTACTCATCCTCCCATGAGTGAGGAGGCCATTTGCCGCCGCCTCGAAATCACTCCGGTGGAGCGCCATGCGGACTTCGGTAACGTGCGCCTCCTCAACCACGAGTGGGATAATCCCGCCGCCCTCCGCGATCTCGGCTGCATCCCATCTGACGAAATCGCCGCTCTCTCCGGCGGCCTCTTCGCCATGGATGTGGACGTCAAGGTCAACGCCCGCATTTTCGATTACGATCAGCTAATCATCGTCGGGCCCGTCTTCCCTCACGAGGTCGTCGGCTTCTCCGGCGGCAATAAGTATCTCTTCCCGGGCGTGGCCGGCCCGGAAATCCTCAACTTCTTCCATTGGCTCGGCGCCGTCATCACCAACCCGATGATCATCGGCAACAAATGGACCCCGGTCCGCAAGGTTGTCGATCGCGCCGCGAAAATGGTCGAGATAGACAAGCTTTGCTTCTGCCTGGTCGTCCACGGCCGCGACCTCGCCGGCGCATTTGCCGGCGCTCCCGAGTCAGCGTGGGACGAAGCCTCCGACCTTTCCCACAGCCTCCACGTTACCTTCGAGGAGCACCCCTACGAGACCATCCTCTCATGTGCTCCGCTCATGTATGACGACCTCTGGACCGGCGGCAAATGCATGTACAAGCTCGAGCCCGTCCTGGCAGATGGTGGTGAACTCATCATCTACGCCCCCCACATCTCGGAGATATCCGTCACCCATGGCCGGCTCATCGAACAGATCGGCTACCATTGCCGCGATTACTTCCTCAAGCAGTGGGATCGCTTCAAGGATCTCCCATGGGGCGTCATCGCCCATTCCACCCACGTCCGCGGCATCGGCACTTACGAGAACGGCGTCGAGCATTGCCGCGCCCGCGTCACCCTCGCCACTCGGATCCCGCCCGAGATATGCGCCCGCATCAACATGGGGTACCGTAACCCGGACACCATCCGTCCCGCGGACTACGCAAACCGCGAATCCGAAGGCATCCTCCTCGTCCCGAAAGCCGGCGAGATGCTCTACCAGCTCCGCAACCCCGCCCCTTGGGCCTCCCCATGACGCCATCAGCGGATAAGGATGTCGTCGAGATGGAGCCGTGGGCCGTGGGAATCGGTCTCGGCACTCTCGTGTTGGTCCTCGGCATGGCCATCTTCACTGCTTGGGATCGGATGCACACCCCTTCGTTGGAAACCGTGATCACGCCCACCGCTGTAGGCGATATGCACTTCGTTCCCGAGCCCGCCAGGGGCGTGACGGAAATCGGCCTCAAGTATCAAGGTCATCAACTCACGATCGTCTCCGAAACCAAGCTCCGCGACGCAACCCTCATCCGCGTTGGCACCGATGACAGCGGAATCTATACTCTATATCAGCTTGAGGACGAGCAGGGCCGCCGGGATGCACAACTGTTCATGAAAGTCGGCCTGAACGAATTCATCAAGGTAACCGCCGAATAAGTTTTTTAATACGTAGAAATACGGTGTGGCGTTTTATGCGAATTGTTTCATCTATTGCAAGCTCCCGCACGAATCGGTTTGCGATACGGCTGCATAAGCATTTTGTCATCAATATGTTGCGCATTCGTCACAAAGAATGGCATGACGGATGCTAACCGCTTGCCCTCGATTTCGACGCTATGAAATTGTAAACCGGTAGCCAGGGGAAATTCGGCATCTTTGAGGGGGCGCAGAGGATGCAAGGGAGGAGTCCAAAAGAGCGCGTCTCAAGACGAAAATAGGGAGGGGTTATGTGTGTATTTGCAAAGCGATTTGCGAGAGTGATGTGGCTGTGTGCGTGGTTCATTCCTTTGCTCAGCGGGTGCGAGGCGGAATATGGCGGCAAAATAATGTCCGCAGCCGATGCCTTCCGTGCTTCCCAATTGGCCGAGGCGAAGGATCAGGCTGAAATGCATGCCGAGGCCAACGCGGACTACATCTCCGCGGCCGATGAGCAGCGAATCGCCACAATGTTGGCCGCAAGGTCAGCACAGGAACAACATGAGCTGGCTGAGTATGCCAGGTTCCAATTCAATCAGCGCCTCGCGTTGGCTGAAGCCTCGGCTCCTCGGATTTACATGTCTCCGGAGAGTAACTCAGATGAAGACACAGCCGCCGCGATCGAATCGGAACGGCGGGGGCCAATGCTCGCGGTTAACGGTAACGCGACTCTGCATGGCCGCACCCAGGGCGCCTACAATACGGGTGATGACACTGACCGCTTGTACGTGCGAGGAGTGCTCGAGAATTCCGCCGATCAGTCGGTCGCGGACTCTGCCAATCGGGAGGCGGAACCCGCAGACAACACCGACGGGCTACCTTTCGGGCAACCGGTTCCAGGGAATCCGGGATTTGTCACGAGCCCCACGGCTCCCACATCCGGCTACATCGACGTCCGGGGGTTTGAGCCCGGTAGCGAAGTAGTCGACCCGTACACGAGGAGGCCGATGCGCGTCCCTTAGCTCGCAGCGCTCTTTCTGCGGATGTCACAGAAAATAGCAGTAAGAAGAACCAGCGCCGCCACAGGCTGAATCGCCATGTAAACAGGACTCTTCAACGATGGAATAAGGCTGTTGCGCGCAACAGCTCCCAACAGCAAGCCGAATGCGCCCAGCGCGAGTACTCGTGTCAACAGCGCTGTCCTTGAATTGAGCGATTGCACTGCCATCAGACAGGCGGCCGGGGCGAGGACCACGTACGTCTGGTTCTCGGTAGCCGGCCCCAGCAAAAGCATCCAGACGGAGACCAGCAGGAAGAGCCCGGCCAGGATGTCGACGAGCGGAATCGACCGGCGGGATTGATCCCAGACAAATCCGGCCAGCGCGATCCCGGAAAGGGCCTGAAACACAGTGTAGACCTTCTCACCGACCGGCAGATGCCCGAGCCGCACCAGCAGGTACCAGAGGTCTAGCGGCGCATCCTTGATTGGGTATTGGAACCGGTCGTCACTCACCCGCGTCTGCCACCATGCGTGGTATTGGGAGGAGACATAGTGCGAATCCTTCAATGCAAATGGCAGCAATGCCAACAGGACAAGGATCAGCGCAAAGCGCCAGATGAGTGGCCTGGGACGCAGCAGGCAGAGTAGCAAAGCGAGGGCAACGGGGTAGATCTTGAAAGTGGTGGCCACCGCGGCGGTCAGCGCACAAAGAGTCCAGGCCTCCGCCTGGAGGAAGGCGACTGAGAGCATCATTAATCCTGCGATCAGCGGGTTGGCCTGGGCGTTGTCGATATTGCCGAGGGAGAGGGGAAGGAGGGCGATGAGCACCAGACCCCGGTTCTTTGACAGAATGCGTTGAAAGACGTTGAGACGGAGGACTTGGGTTGCACCGAGGAGGAAAATTCCGGCAGTGAGCAGGCGCCAGAGGACGGCGGCGAGGGCCAGCGGGATTCTGGCGAAGAGGCTGAATAAGAGGGCGATGACCGGCGGGTAAACGAAGCCGCGCCAATTGGTGTAGAGTGGCCGGGAGGCAGCCCAGGCTGAGCCGCCGGTGAGGTAGGTGGTAAGGGATGTGGGGCGGTGGGGGTGGAGGCCTGCGCGGAGGAGCAAGGCAAGGAGGACGGCGGCCCAGAGGAGGAGGGCGGCGATCCAGAGACGGGATGGGCGTTCGGGCTCTATGGATTGGGAGGGTTTGGGGTCCAGGAGAGGCGCCAGGCCTGGGCGACGTTTTCGTGGAGAGTCACGAAGTAGTCCCGTTTCGGGGTGACGGCGGCAGTGGCGAAGGTGAAGCCGAATCGTGCGATGTAGAACCGGTTGTCCTCGAACCAATCGGCCGTCCCAAGGAAGCTCCCGGTCTTTGCATCCCAGAACCGGGGCGGCGCATCCTGGATGGAGCCGAGGAGCATGGACCCATCGAGGCTGAAGCAAAGATACTCAATGGAACTCCGGTTGTCCGGTGTGATGACGCTGCCCGGGAAGACCGGGGCGACGGGCGGCGAGGGGGCTGCCTCGGGATTGTCGTACCCTGCGAACGAGGAATAGCGGGACCCATCGGCCACTTTCCAGACGAAGCCGCCGCCATTCTGGTTGCCGGTTGCAAGGAGGCGGCTGTCCGGCGAGAAGGCGAGGGCGCCGACGCTGGCAGCGCCCGCGTCCGGGAGGGTGTGCTTCGCAGACCAATTGGAAGTGTCCCAGAGAATGACATGGCCATCGAAGTACCCGGCGGCAAGGGACCGGCCATCGGGAGAGAAGACGACGCTGCACAGCGCTGCGGAATGTCGGAGGGTAGACACCTTCGTACCGCTGGCAATGTCCCAGATCATGATCTCGCCAGTATTACACCCGGTGGCGGCGAGCGCTCCGTCCGGAGAGCACGACATGACGAAGGGGATGGCGTCGCCGGTAGTCATTTGGTGGATGCGCTTGCCGGTGGCGAGATCCCAGATGATGACGGCATCGTCAGCGCCACAGGTGATCCCGCGCTTGCCATCGGGGAGGAGAGCAGCCTGGAAGACCTCGCTCGTATGGCCAACGAACCCCTGGATCATGGCCTTGGTCTTTACGTCCCAAAGAGTGACCAGGCCATCGTCCTCCCCGGTAAAGAGCCGCTGGCCATCGTCCGAGATGGCCGTGGAGGTAATGTTGCCGGCACGGGCCTTGACCTCGGCGATCTCCAGCTTCTCGTCGGCCCGCACCTGCTGAAGGACAGGCAGGAGTATGACCAGCATCAGCCTGAGGACTTGGCATGGAGACATCGCCGGAGTGTGCGGGGAGCGGGTGGGGTTTGGCAATGGCGGGGGGATTTTTTGGGGGGAAGGTGGAATACCGTGTACGAGGCTGCAACAGCGTGCAAGAAAGGCTCTGCCGATCCCATGGTGGCCTCCAAGAAGTTCCCGCAAATTGCCGGTTGGCTGATCGCAATGGCGTTGGCGCTGGGGATCGCGGTGCGGTTGTGGAGTGTCGCCTTCCCGCTGGCAGCGGTGCCTTTCCCGCTGGAACGGGGCGATATTGAGACGAAGATGGCGGCGTTCCTGGGGAGCATGGGCGTGCCAGTGGGACAATACCGAAGCGCGGTACGGTTTGACGAGGAGACCGGGACGAAGAATTACATCGAGCGGGTGTTTGGCCCGGCCCGGCTTGCGGAGGCCGCGCGCGATGGCGTGGAGATCTGGTTTTGGAGTGGGCGCTGGTTCAAGCCGGAGCAACACGAGGAATTCCGGGTTTCGACAGACCAGTCGGGATATATCACTGGATTCACCCACATCATCGAGGAGGAGCGGGCGCTGCCGACGCTGACGGAGGGACAAGCGCGTGCGCTGGCGGAGACCTTTTTGCGGCAATACATCACCCAGCATCCGTTGCCGGCATTGCATTACCTGGAGAGCGGCAGCGAACAGAAGCCGCACCGGACGGACTACACCTTTACGTGGGAGGAGGGATCCCTGCGGTTGGGCGATGCGCCGTACCGGCTGAATGTGACGGTGCTGGGAAATGAAATCGGCGCGTATGGCGAGTACCTGAAGGTACCGGAAGCATGGACAGTTTCTTACGAGCGGCAGCGGGCGGTCAACGACTTGTGTTTCCATACGGCGATGCTGGTTTTTGGCGCGATTGCCCTTGGGCTTGCGATCGTGTTTTTGCTGGCGATCCGGAATCATCGGGTGCGCTGGCGGGACGCGATGCCATGGGGCTGGGTGGTGGTCATCGGGATTGTGGGAGCGGTATCCTGGATCGACGGGGTACCGGACATCGTCTTCGGTTATTCAACCACGCAGCAGTGGCAGCCGTTCGTGATCGGAACGATTTTTACAGGGGCAGGGACGGTCTTCGGCGAGGTGCTGCTTTTCTGGGTGTTGCTATTGATGGCGGATAGCATTTACCGGGAGTGGCTGCCGGGAAAGCCGTCGTTTCGCCGGGCGTTCGGACGGCTGGCGTTGCAGGATGGGCAGACGGTGCGGGCGATGGGAGTGGGGATCGCGTTCGCGATGTTCTCGGTGGCGTATGTGTGCGTCTTTTACTCGGTGGGACAGCGGTTGGGGGTGTGGTGCCCGGTGGAGGTGGATTTGTCGAAGACGATGAGCGGGCCGATCCCGTGGATCGAGGGAATGCAGACGGGACTCTCGGCGGCATTTACCGAGGAAATGATTTTTCGCGTCGGCGCATTGTTGCTGTTCCTGCAATTGCTGCGGGTGCGATGGCTGGCGGTGCTGCTGTCAGCGGCGGCGTGGGGGTTCCTGCACAGCAATTATCCACAGATGCCGGGATATACCCGCGGGATCGAACTGACGATTGTTGGAATTGTGTGGGGAATGCTACTCCTGAGGTATGGCGTGGTCGCGACGTTGACGGCGCATTACCTGTATGATTGCTGGCTGGGGAGCCTGATTACGTTCCAGAGTGGAGGCTGGGAGAACAAGGTGGGAGCGATTGCGGTCTCGGTCTGGCCGGTGGCGTTCTTCCTGTGGGGGGCGTTTCGCAAGGGACCGGTGCTGGAACCGGAAGAGCCGTTCGCACCGGCCAAAGTGGCGCCGCCGCCGCCGGCGACACGGGAATGGCGGCATGAACCGCTCGGGCTGGGAAGCCGGGGGATCGCGATGGTATTATTGGGATGCGCGGTGGGACTTGCGGTGGTCTTTTTCCTTCCGAGGCCGCAGCGTGGGATGGAGAAACTGGGGAAACTCGACTTATCGCGGGCTGCGATCCTGGAGAAGGCTGATGCCGTCTTGAAGGCACGCGGATTCTCACCCGAAGGTTATCGGAGGGTGACGACTAATTATCCGCCTTACCCGCCGAGCGCCTATTTGCTTGAGCACGGCAACCTGGATCGCCTTGCCGAGCTATGCAGCAGGGAATGGCCGGGGATGTACTGGAGGGTGCGGTATTTTCGATTTTTACAGCCCGAGGAATTAACGGTGCAGCTCGACGGCCATGGAGGGTTTTTGACGTGGGGTCACAAGGTGCTGCGGGAAGCGCCGGGAGCGGAGTTGGATGAGCCGGCAGCGCTTGCGGAGGCGCGCAATGCGCTGGCAACGGATCCACGGATTGACTTAACCGGGCAGGAGTTGATTCGTGAGACACCGATCCAGCAGGATCAGCGGCGGGATTGGCTTTTCGGGTTCGATCAAAAAGACTTTGGCTGGGGAGATGCAAAGTTGAGGACTTATATCCAACTGCAAGGGGATGCAGCGATGAACCTGATTCGATTCGTGAAGGTGCCGGACGCCTGGATGCTTGAGCACGAGAAGATGGGATGGAAACAGTTGGTGTCGGGAGAATTCAAGCATGGGGTTGAGCTGGTGGAGTTTGCAATTGTGGGAGTGCTATTGATCCTGGCGATCCAGAAGCATCTAACGCCATGGCGAAAGGCGTTCCTGTATGCGCTGTTTCCGCTGGGAATCAAGTTGGTGCAGCAATGCAACGAGGCACAGCAATTCTATGAAGGGTATGATACGACGGTACCGCAGGCACAGTATCTCATTACGGAATTGGGGAGCCGTGCGGAGTCGCTATTAATGACTTACATGGGAGCGGTGCTGGTGATTGCGGTGTCGCTGGGTTTCCTTCACTGGGCATGGGGTTGGACGCCGGAGCAACTCCGGGCGTGGCCGGCCGAGAAGCGGGAACGTGGAATGTACTGGTGGGATACGCTGCTGGTGGCATTCGCGAGCATGGTGGGGTTGTGGGTGCTGGGACTGGTAAACCTCGAAGTACTCGGACATTTCTGGCCGGCGGAGGCGGCAACGATCCATTACTGGAGCGTGGAGGAATGGATGCCATGGATTGGGGCCGTGACGGAATCGCTCCATGACGCATTCACCGCGGTGATCCGGCTGGCAATTACCGCGTCGGTGTTGCGTCTGATCTGGGGGCGATACCCGCGGACGGCGTGGGCGTTGCTCCTGTTGCTGCCTGTGCTGGACCTGGGTGCGCCGGAGACCTTGGGGGGATTTGTGTGGGGACTGGCGTATGCGGAGGCGACGCTGCTGGTGACGTCGTGGCTGGTGCTGCGGGTGTGGCGATTCAATGTGCCGGCGGTGTTTTTGACTTATGCGATGTCCTCGCTATGGGAATCGGTGTCGCTGTTCGTGCGGAAAGGAGGGCCGGTGTATGGCTGGCAGGCGGCGCCGCTGGTAGGGCTGATGGTGGTGGGATTGGTAATGGTGTGGTGGGCGTGCGTGCGGGGGAATGCACCGCAGGGCGTAAGCGAGGAGGTCAAGTGAAAGTGTAGGCGCAAATGAAGGGAGAGCGAGGGCCAATACGCGTCGCCTGGAAGCGGAGAGGGTAATTAACGCCGACGCGCAGAGAGGTGGAGGAAGGGAATAGCGAAAACTTGAAGTCGATCTGCGCATATTGGCCCTTGATCAAGTTTTTATGTCCGGGTACGATAAACTGCCCCCGAGGGTGTACCCAGCCTCTCCGCGCGATCAAGTTCCCCCTCTTCCCTGTCATGTCATACCCAGCACTTGAATTTCGCTTGGTGATCCGTGTATTGCTGTGCGCACTGGCGCTTGCGGCTCTGGGCGGCGTAGCGAAGGCGAATGTCGCGGGAGGGGTAGTGGGAGCATCGGGCACGTACCCGGCGGTGACCATCGTCACGAACTCCAGTGCGGGGACTGTGACGATGTCCAATGGGCTTGCCACGGCCGTAATCGACATCGCGACGGCGCAAATCCTGACGCTTAATTACGCCGGCTACCAGGTGACGAGCGGAGGGACGGCTGCCGACGATGCGTTTTATTGGCAGGGGCAGAACTCCGTGGGTGAGCAAACGGGAGAGGATGGGATACTTACGATCGTGACCAATCCGTCGAGTAATAGCGGGTCGTCCGCCGATATCATGATATCCGACCTTTATACGAACCACACATCCAGCACCGATTCCCCGGACGACGCCTACCGGCATTTCACGATGTTCCAGGGATCGCCGGGAATCTACGTGACGCAAATCATGTCACGGCCCAACACCTACCCGGCGGGGGGAGCGGATATCCCGAGTTTTACCGGGAAGCTGGCCGGGTCGCCGTTCAACTGGCTTGCGCAGAACTCCGCGGGACAAGATCTCCTGATGCCGACCGACTCGACGACGGCTTGGGTGGAAGGAATCAATTCGTCGCCTGTTGAAGTTTCGCTGGTCAACTCCGGCCTGCTGAATGGGCACTTTAACTGCAAATACAACTATGCCGGAGACCTTGGGCTGCTGAATGTGACGGGGTGGTGCTGCAATGACCAGACCACGACCCCGAACATTGGAATCTGGCTAATTTATGGGAGCAACGAATATTTCTCGTGCGGGCCGAAGCATCCGGAAATCCTGAGCCAGATCCTGAATCTCAACTGCACGTTCAAGGGGGTGCATTTCGGATTTGGCTCCGACCTGAGCATGGCGGCGGGAGAAACGTGGACGAGGGTTTGCGGCCCATTTTTTCTGTACCTGAACCAGGCGCCCAAGACGCCTGTGGTTACCGGGAGCAATCCGGCGCTGACGGGAACGGCCCAAATCACATTGTATAGCGATGCGCAGGCGCAAGCGGCGGCGGAGAAGAGCGCATGGCCTTACAGTTGGCTGAACGATTCGCACTGGGTGCCGGCATCCGGGCGCGGGACAGTATCAGGAACGCTGGTGATCAGCGATTCCGGCAATCCGCTGGCGTCCGCGTCGAACATGTGGGTGGGGGTGGCGATTCAGCCGGCGTCCACTGATTCGCCAGTCCCCACGGACTTCCAAGTGTGGGGGAAACTCCCCCAGTATTGGACCAAAACCGCGGCGAACGGGAGCTTCAGCATCCCGAATGTGATCGCCGGCGGCAATTATACACTTTTCGCGTTTGGGCCCGGGGCCATCGGGTTATTGCAATCGCAGCCGCTCACGGGATCGGTGCCGGCCTACAACATTACCTATCCGGCGACCCCTTTCTCGGTGACGGTCACGGGGGGCAACAACACGAACCTGGGCAATGTAATGTTTGCGCCGACGCGGGTGGGGCCGACGGTATTTGAAATCGGCGTGCTCGATCGCGATTCAACGGAGTTCCGGCACGGGCAGGATTACTGGCATGGAGAGAATGGTACGGCGGCCAATCCGGCGGTGATCTGGAATCCTTATACGAGTTACGGCGCGGAGTATCCGAACGGACTGACCTATACCGTTGGCCAAAGCCTGTGGCAGCGGGACTGGAATTTTGCGCAACCGAACGTCCAAAATACGACAACAGGCAACTGGCAGGCGGCAACCCAAACGATCGTCTTTAACCTGCCGCAGGCGCCTCCCACGGGCGCGCAGGCGTCGCTATACCTTGGGTTGGCGGCCGTGGATGGTCCCAGA
>Ga0302319_10002394_pt1 | contig 40648 bp, 41 predicted proteins | sample Bog_T0_2_FD_203319 | JGI IMG/M metagenome (GOLD analysis project Ga0302319, IMG submission 203319) | Peat permafrost microbial communities from Stordalen Mire near Abisko, Sweden - Bog_T0_2 | ecosystem: Environmental > Terrestrial > Soil > Wetlands > Peat | place: Sweden: Abisko, Stordalen Mire... | reverse complement strand
GTTCCAACGCCATCTCCCGAAACGCCAACGGACGCCAACCCTCGCCCTTCTTCGCCATTTGCAGTTCTCCATTCGCTGCAAATGCGCTCATTTTAAGCTGTCTCACTTTTGGGGGTCAGTCCAGGCCTTTCAGTGGGCTTTTTGGATGCGGTTGTTTCGCCCCGCCTTCGCTCCTCGCTGGGCGCAAGATCAAAACGGAATTCTCAGCCCACCAGCTTACCGAACCAGCCGGGTGCCCCAGGTCTCGCCTTTGAGACCTGGGAAACGAAGATCCCATCCGGCCGGGTACCCCAGGTCTCGCCTTTGAGACCTGGGAAACGAAGATCCCATCCGGCAGGTGGCCCAATCACCGATCCAGCCAACCGTCTGTCCTTCGCAAATAGTTAATTCTGCGCCATTTACAGCTGCGCTATCGCGATGAGTGGGCCGGCGGGTGATCCCGGTCCCGTCGACCTTGCGGACCAGGCAGGAAATCCAGCCGATGTACGTTCCGCACAATTACCCGCCCAGCGCGCACACCGGAAGTGGGAGAATCCCATGTTCGCTTCCGTGTGTGGCCTGCGCCGGTTCTAAATCTCGGCTCCAGCTCGTCATGGACGGAACTCTTTTCGAAGAACCTCCCGCAGGCCTGCGGAGCAAACAGGCGAAACCTGATACGGTTCATGTCACGCCCGCGCCGGGTTTCGTATTATTCGATAACGCGGGTTTCTTGAAGGCAATGCTCGAATGCAAGGGCACCAACAACGGGGGAACTGCGCGCGACAAGGCATTAAGGTTTCGAACGTTACGCGAGGAATCGATTCGCCTGGGCGGAGTTCCATTGATTGCGGAGCTCGGCGGCTTGAGGTGGACGAGAATCAACGGCGCATTGGGTCCGGTCATTCGCGATACAGAGGGCCGAGTCTTCACACGAGCGACTTCGAACTCAATGCTCGAATTCGCCCCGCTCCCGTCCCTGGTCAACACAGCGCCCCCTTACTGAGATTCTCGACGGCAAGCAGCCCGAGTACCCGGCGCATCGGCGCGACGCCACGTTCAAGAAGGCCCCGCGCAGCAGGCCCGCTGCGGCCGAAAATCTTACGCTCCCTCTGCTGCCGCCGGATTAGCAGTACAGTTGCAGATCCTTTCCATCACGGGAAAAATGGCGAAGATCCGGGCCTGAAGGCCATTTCCTTTGCATGTCTTTTCGGAGGCCTGAAGGCCCCCGCTCCCCCCAAGATCCTCGCGCGGCGATGTTCGCCCCGCTGCCGCGTCTAAACCGGCAGGGGTATATTCTCTCCAGTGATGCGGGTTCGCTTAATCTTTTTTGGAATGCTGAAAGACTGGCTGGGCCAGGCTGCGTCTACTGTCGAACTGCCCGAGGGCGCATCGGTTGGCGATCTGATCGAGGTTCTTGGCCGTCGCGTGCCGCGGCCGCCTTTGGATGGCATTGCCGTGAGCGTCAACGCGGAGTATGCCAGCGCCTCCCATATACTCCAGGAAGGCGACGAAGTGGGCCTCCTCCCCCCCGTCTCCGGCGGAACTGCGCGTGCTCCGCACCTTAGCGGCGCTCCGCGCTCAGGCGGGGGTCCGCCCTTTCGCTCTTTGGAGGAGACTTGTGGCACAACGAGGCTCACGCGAGAGGCGATCGATGCGGACCGGATCGTGGCCGCGGCCAAGGACGGCGAGGACGGCGCGGTGGTGGTGTTTGACGGTATTGTTCGCAACCACAGCCGGGAACGGAAGACACTCTACCTGGATTACGAGGCCTACGAAGAGATGGCCCTGAAGCAGCTCGACGAGCTTGCGCGCCAGGCGCGGGATCGGTTTGGCGTGCGCCATGTGACGTTGGTTCACAGGCTGGGGCGGGTTGAGATCGGCGAGACCAGCGTGCTAATCGTGGTGTCGTCGGCTCATCGCGCGCAGGCTTTCGATGCCTGTCGCTGGCTGATCGATACTCTCAAACTGACCGTTCCGATCTGGAAAAAGGAGACCTTCGCGGATGGAGCGGTGTGGGCGCCGGGCGAACCGTTTCCCAGTGGGATCGGGCTCGGCAGCGCGGAGGAGGAGCGATGATGCGTGCTCCATCCTTGCTCATCCATTTTGCTCTCGCCGCCTGGATTGCCGTTGCGCCCGCCGCTGCGCAGGAGACCACGCTGCACATGAATGTGAAGCTGGTGAGCGTTTTTGTGAACGTGACCGACCACAACGGCGCTATTGTTGGCGGCCTGGGGCGCGACGACTTCGCGCTCTTTGAAGACGGACGCCCGCAGCAGATCGCGGTCTTCGAGCGGCAATCGGAGTTGCCGCTGAATCTGACCCTGGCCATCGACACGTCCGGGAGCGTACACAAGGACATGAGCGAAGAAGCGGGGGCGGCGCGGCGCTTTACCCACGCGATCCTGCGCCCCCAGGACCAGATGAGCCTGATCCAGTTTGCCACCGATGTTCACATTGTGACGCCTTTCACTAATAAAGTGGCGAACATTGAACGCGGCCTGAGCCATCTGCAGCCAGATTGGGCATCGGCGGTCTACGACACCATCTGCCAGGGCTCAGAGCGATTGGGCGAGAAGCAGGGGCGCAAGGTGCTGGTGATCGTCTCCGACGGGGAAGACACCGCGAAAAGCTCCACTTATGAGCAGGCCCTGGAGCAGGCGCTGCGCAACGAGGTCATGATCTACTCCATCATCGACGTGCCCATTGAGGAAAGCGCCGGCCGCTCCACGGGCGGCGAGCATGCGCTGATCACCCTGTCCGAGCAGACCGGCGGCAAGTACTATTACGTGGCCGCGGGCGGCCTGGATAAAGCCTTTTCCCAGGTGAGCGACGATCTGCGGACGCAATATCTGCTGGGCTATTATCCAAAAAACCAGGTGCCCGGCACGGCCTTTCATCGCGTGACGGTGACGGTGCCGCGGGCCGCCGCGGACGCCTTCGACATACGCCACCGGACCGGCTACTACTCCGATCCGGCGGCGAAAGAGGATTGATTCCGTCGCGCCACGGGCGTAGCGGCCGATGGAAAAAGACAACATAAGCGCGGGAGACGCTCGCAATACCCGCTTTGCATCTAAAATGGCAGTATGAATGCGCCAATCTCCTCCCGCCGACGCTCCAAGACTCCGCCTCCCGGTGAAACGGGGCAGGAAGCTCTTTACCTGCGCTCGCTCAGCGACCGCCAGGTGATTGTGACCATCAAGCTGCGCGACGGGGAGACGGTGCGCGGGTGGATCGAGTACTTCGACGATGCGATGCTGCGCCTGACGCGCGAAGGCCATCCCAATCTTTTCATCTACAAGAACCAGATTCGAACCATCAGCGAAGCGGGCCGTCGCCGTACCGCGAGCTCGGCCGCTTCGGGGCCGCGCGAGGCGCGTCCGTGAGTGGGGCAGCCGAATCGGCCGCCGAGCATCCGCCGGTGTGGATCCCGCAGGCGGCAGAGATTGCCCGCGAAGCCGGGGCGCGGCTGCGCGAGTTTTTCGAGGCAGGCGTCAAGACCGAATACAAAGGCGACGTGGACCTGGTGACGGTGGCCGACCGGACGGTCGAGAAGCTGATTCGCGCCCGCCTTGGCGAAGCCTTTCCCGAACACGGAATCTACGGCGAAGAGGGAACCCGCGACCGGATGGAAGGCCAGTATCGCTGGTATGTGGACCCACTGGATGGAACCACCAACTTTGCGCACGGATTTCCGCAGTTCTGCGTCTCGATGGGACTGGAGCACCGGCCCGCGGGCACGGCGCCGGATGAAGACGGCACTCTGGTCGTGGCGGTCGTCTACGATCCCATGCGCGACGAGTTGTATACCGCCGAACGAGGCCGGGGCGGGAGCCTTAACGGCAAGCCGATGCGGGTTTCGCGTATCCCGGTTCTGGCTGAATCGCTGCTGGCCACCGGGTTTCCCAGCCGCAAGCGTCACGACAGCCCCAACATTCACTTTTACCATGAGTTCACGCTGCGGTCGCACGGGGTGCGCCGGGCCGGCTCGGCCGCGCTTGATTTGGCTTATGTGGCCGCGGGCCGGCTGGAATGCTTCTGGGAATTCAATCTGAATCCATGGGACACGGCTGCCGGCATCCTGCTGGTGATCGAGGCGGGCGGCCGCGTGAGCAGCTTTTCCGGCGAGCCGTATCGGCTTGATAGTCGCGAGATTCTGGCTTCGAACGGCCTGATTCACGACGAGCTTGTGGCCTTGTTCGGCGATTTGTTTGCGGGCCGCGACCTGGCGTCCATCCCGACGGCTCAGGAGTTTGCGCAGGCTCGTGCCGCACGGGAACGCTGAGCCTTCCCGCATCGCAACACGTCTTCACTGAAGATTCGGTCGGCGGGCAGGGCCGATGTGCTACCATCAGCGTCGAGAAGTACGATCTGCCGGGAGAATAAAAAGATGGCATACGTCATTGCAGAACCCTGTATCGGCACCAAGGACACCGCCTGTGTGGACGCCTGTCCGGTCGATTGCATCCACCCCAAGAAGGACGAGGACGGCCATGCCGAAGCCGACCAGCTGTTCATCGACCCGGTCGAGTGCATCGACTGCGGCGCGTGTGTGCCGGCGTGCCCGGTCTCAGCCATCTTCGCGCAGGACGATCTGCCGGAAAAGTGGGCTCACTTTACCGAGAAGAACGCCTCGCACTTCGGCCGTTAAGGGATAACGAATTCCGCTCGGCATCGAGCGGCCCCACCGCGCGTCCGCTTCGGCGGGCGCGTTTGTGTCTGTGCGGGCGCGAGAGAAGGGCCGCACGCGCGCGAGGGCGGGGGCGGAACGACGAAATTGCAGATTTGTCTTGGACGAATGAGGACGCACCGATGGACCGGCTACTCGATCCTGGCTGCGCAGGGCCGATTGGCTTCAAGCCCCGGTCAGAATTCAGAGTGGCTTTAATTCAGGGTGGGATCGGGCTCGTCGCCGGCGGTTGCGAAGCTCAACTCGGGCATCCATCCCTCGGGATCGGGCGCGTCGTTGGCGCAGTGCCGGATGGCGAACCGGCCTTTTCCAAGCTCGACGAAATCGACACTGTCGCCGGTTTTCAATCCGAGCTGTTTGCGTACATCGGGGGGAAGCGTGATTCGTCCGTTGAAGGTGACCATCGCGGAAGGCATCAGGAACCTCTGTGAGCGATTCTAGCGCAGACGCGGTGCCCATCGATGGTCAAAATGGGACTCGGCGGGATATGGATGGCCTCGCTCGGTCAGCTTCAGGCCCGCATTGCGAGCCGCAACGCGAACAAAAGTAAGGGTTTGTCCGCGTCCGGGGGCGCGAGTTGGGCGGCGATGAGGCAGTGTGCAAAAACGGCTCGGATCGTAGCGACTGCCGCCGAGGTGTTGTCCGGCGCCCGCAATGCGAAGATAGAAGCCGATGCCCGTGGTGACTTCAGAAGCGGTGGTTTTGCGCACCTGGCCGGTGCATGAGGCCGACCTGATCGTGAGCTTTTTCACGCGCGACTACGGGCGGTTGAAGGGCGTGGCCAAGTCGGCGCTCAGGAGCCGCAAACGCTTTGGGGGCGCGCTGGAGCCGATGACGCTGGCGCGGGCGTGGTTTGCGGAGCGGCCAAGGCAAGACCTGGTGCGGCTGGATCAGCTTGAGATCGTTCGCTCACCGCTCTCGGCTCCGGTGGACCAGGCGCGCATGGCGGTGCTGAGCTTCTTCGCCGAACTGATTGACGAGGCGCTGCCGGAGCGCGATCCGCAGGACGCGGTCTTTCGGCTGCTGGTCTCAGTGTTGGAGCAGACTGCCTCTGTGCAGTCCGAGATGGTGCAGCCGTGGATGGCGCTCACCTATTTTTCGCTGTGGATGACCCGGCTGATTGGATTGCTGCCCGACCTCGGCCACTGCATGGCCTGCGGCGAGGCATTGCATGCAGCGGAGATTTCGTACAGCAATTACGGGGATGGTCTCTATTGCGGGCTTCATGCGGGCGGTTCGGCGAGTCCGCTATCGGCCGATAGCTGGCAACTTGCGCAGCGCATGTTGCGGTCGCCGGTGGGAGCCGTTGCCGGCGAGCCGTGGCCGCGCAGACGAGGGCAAGATCTAAGGCGGTTCACGCTGCAGATTCTGGAGCGGCATTTGGAGAGGAAGCTAAAAAGCGCGGAGGCGATTGCGCGGATGGGGGGGGGTAAAGTGCTCCAATCGCGACCGGTCAGCACGAAAATGACTTAGAATTCGGATATGCCTAACGCGCAGCGAATGACGGCCATTATTGAACGTGAGGATGACGGCTTCGTCTCGTTATGCCCTGAGCTCGACATCGCCAGCCAGGGTTCGACGATTGAGGAAGCGCGCGCCAATCTCATCGAGGCCCTGACCCTCTTCTTCGAGGCAGCTTCCCCTTCTGAAATTGCTCGCCGGATGCACGGCGAGGTCTTTGTGACGCAGGTCGAGGTGCCGGTTGGGTAAGCTGCAAGTCCTCTCAGGTTCGGAGGTCTGCAAAATTCTCGAGCAGCACGGATTTGTCTCTGTGCGCCAGCACGGAAGCCACCGCATCATGCAGCTTAAGACGGAAAACACAACTGTCACCGTGCCTGTTGCGCTTCACAATGAACTCCGGCGAGGAACTCTGCAAAGCATCATTCGGCAATCGGGGGTTCCAAAGGCGTTGTTTGAGACTGAATAGGCGCAGGCTTTGAAGTTCCACCACTGAGATGATTGCGGGGCATGGTGTGCGAGCATGAAGCAGTGCTCGCATTGCACCTATAATCCTGTTCATGGAGCTCATTGGCTTCGCAATCGCACAGTTCATTCTGCTCGTAGTGGGTCTGCTTGCAGGAGCCGTGTGCTGGGCTCTGGCGGAGCTGACGCAACGCCGGAAAACCGAACGGCGCGCTGGAATTTTTTGGTTTGCGTTCATTTTACCCACTGTCATGCTTTTTTATATCGAGGGTTCATACATTGCTTATGGCCTAGTTGAGGACGCACTGGGACGCGACACATACGTCGAAGGGATCTACCATTATCCGCTGGTCAATGGCTACCGGCTGGTGATCATGGATAAAATGCCGGAACAGGCATACATCGAAAGTGAAAAGCGACCGATAGCAGAAGCCGTCTCTGAAGTGCGCGAATTCCAAGTGAGCGGCGGCACAATCCTCGTAACGAGCCATAAGGACGTCAGTGGGTCAGACTGGGGGCCGGACAAACCTGCCGATCAGTTCCAGATTATCGACACCATGACGGGGTCGGTTCGAAGTTTTAATTCGATGGCGGAACTCAACTCTATGGCGTCTTCCTCCGTCGTCGTTCTTCACTTGCAAACCGTGCAGGATGTCTTATCAAGAGCAGTTGCAAAAGCGCGTCCGCCCTGGTGGTTTATCCCTCTGCTCTTAGTTCCTCCACTCTTGCTCGCTTGGCGGCATCGCGCCCGAGAACGTGATTTAGCGCGATCTCTTTCAGTTATTCGAAACTGAACGCCGATAGAAGGGCGGCTGCTGTTTTCGTCTGGGCTGGTAAAATGATCTTTAGTCCCGACAAGAGAGATACGCCTGTGTCTGCAGCCCAGCTTGCACCGTCTTTGAAAGCCTCGCCGCTTACGTTTCAGGAGCTGCTGTTTCGCCTGCAGGGGTTCTGGGCGGAGCGAGGATGCGTTCTGCAACAGCCTTACGATGTTGAAGTGGGGGCGGGCACCATGGCTCCGGAGACCTTTCTGCGCGTGCTGGGACCGCGGCCTTACAAAGTCGGCTACGCGCAGCCGTCGCGGCGGCCGGCTGACGGGCGGTATGGCGAAAATCCTAACCGGCTGTTCAAGCACACCCAGTTTCAACTGATCCTGAAGCCGCCGCCGGTCAACGTGCAGGAGCTCTATCTCGAATCGCTCGAAGCCATCGGCATCGACCTCTCGCAGCACGATCTGAAGTTCGAAGAGGACAACTGGGAGTGGCCTGCCGGGGGGGCGTGGGGCGTGGGCTGGCAGGTGATGCTGGACGGGCTTGAAATTACCCAGTTCACTTATTTCCAGCAGTGCGGGGGCCTTGATCTCGACCCTATCTCGGCAGAACTCACTTATGGCCTGGAACGTATTGCCGCGTTTCTGCAGGATGTGGATTCCATCTACGACATCGTGTGGGCGCGCGATCCGGAGACGGGCGCCGAGATGACCTACGGCGATGTGCGGCTGCCCGAGGAGCTGCAGTTTTCGGTCTACAACTTCGAATTTGCCGATGTCGACAAGCTCTGGACCCACTTCAACCTGTACGAGGCCGAAGCGCACTCGCTGCTGGCGCAGGCCAACGCATTGCTCTCGGACGAGAATGCCAGTCCGAAGGAAAAGAAAAGATTTCCGCTGCTGGCTACGTATGAATTGGCGCTGAAGTGCTCGCACCTATTCAACCTGCTGGACGCGCGTGGCGCCATCAGCGTAACCGAGCGCGTGGGCGTGATTGGCCGCATCCGCGCTCTGGCCGTGGGCGTAGCGAAAGCATACGCGGTGCAACAAACGGCGTAGTAAAGTTCTCTGATCTCTGTCAACTGTCCGCTGTCGACTGCCAACTGGAAAAAACAATGTCTGACTTTTTACTCGAAATCGGCCTGGAAGAGGTTCCGGCCCGCATGATTGCCGGGGCTGAGGCCGAACTAGGCAGGCGCGTCAACGATCTGCTCACTCGCGAACGGCTGCTTGAAGAGGGCGCAAAGGTCACCACATACTCGACGCCGCGGCGGCTGGCCGTGCTGGTCGAGAATCTCGCACCAAGCCAGGCCGACACGGAAGAGAAACTCACTGGCCCCTCCTGGAAGATTGCCTTCAAGGATGGCGCGCCTACGCCCGCGGCCGAGGCCTTTGCGAAGAAGGCCGGCGTCGCGGTTGCGGCCCTTGAGAAAGTAACGACGGCTAAGGGCGAGTACGTCGGCGCGACCGTCAAGCGCAAGGGGCGCAGCGCGCAGGAGATTCTTGTCGCGGAGATTCCCAAGGAAGTTCTCGCGCTCTACTGGGCCAAGAATATGTACTGGCGCGCGGGCAAGCCGGAGCGGTTTGTGAGGCCGGTGCGGTGGGTGGTGGCGCTGCTCGACTCTTACGTTGTGCCTCTTGAGATTGCAGGGATCGACGCCGGCAACATAAGCCGCGGCCATCGCATTCTGCATGGGCACTCCGTGCTTATACCCTCGGCCAGGAGCTATACCGACGCTCTGCGCGGCGCTGCCGTCGTGGTCGATGTGGCCGAACGGCGGCAGACGATCCGCAAGGCCCTCGATGCGGCTACGCGTACAGCCGCTGGCGCGCGGTGGCGCGAAGACGAAGGGCTGGTCGAGACCGTCGTTCACCTCACCGAGTGGCCGACGGTCATCCTGGGCGACTTCGAGCCCGAATACCTTGCGCTTCCGGAAGAAGTTCTGGTGACGGTGATGCGCGACCACCAGAAATATTTCGCGGTCGAGGACGCTGACGGCAAGCTGGCGCCGCATTTTCTGGCCGTGCTCAACACCCGGGCCGATGACGCGGGCGCCGAGATCATTCGCCACGGCAATGCCCGCGTGCTGCGCGCGCGCTTTAAAGACGCGCGCTTCTTCTGGGATTTCGACCAGAAGACGCCGCTTGCCGACCGCGTGGAAAGCCTCAAGAACGTTACCTTTCAGAAGGAGCTGGGCAGCTACCACTGGAAGACGGAGCAAAATCTGCGTGTGGCGAGGGAGCTTGCGGCGCTGGTTGCGAAAGCCGGCGTGCACTTTGACGAGGCAGCGCTGCTCAAGGCGGTTGAACTTGCCAAGACCGATCTGACCACGGAACTCGTAAAGGAGTTCACCGAATTGCAAGGCGTGATCGGCGGCCTTTATGCGCGGGCGCAGGGACTGGGCGAGCGCGTGGCGCTGGCCATTTATGAGCAGTACACGCCGGCTTCGATTGAGGAAGAGATTCCGCCGTCGATTGAAGGGCAACTGCTGGGCTTGGCCGACCGCATTCAGGCGATCACGGCGATGTTCGGCATTGGTAACGCACCGACGGGGTCGAAGGATCCTTTCGCGCTGCGGCGGGCTGCGAATGGAATTGTGAAGATTCTGGCTGAGTCTGGGCTGCCGTTGACGTTCGGCGATGTGCTCAACGCGGGCGATATGGTTTCCCATCCCAGCCGCGATGAAGCCGAGGCCAGGGTGGGAGACCCAGTTCGAAGCGCAGAGGATGCCGACAGGCTGAAGGTGGCGGCTTTTTTTGGCGAGCGGCTGCATTTCTATCTGAAGGATGTGCGCGGCTTTGCTTACGACGTGGTGAACGCCGTCCTCGCCGCTGGGGCCGACGACATTCGCGACGCCATTGCCCGCGCCGGGGCGCTGACGGCTGCGCGCGAGTCCGCCGATTTTGGGGCTATTTCCGCGGCGTTCAAGCGGATCAAGAACATTCTTCGTCAGGCCGAGGAGAAGGGATTTGCCATCGGCTCCGCGGGCAGCGTAACGCTCGCTCCGGAAGCGCAGCAGCTCGCCGATGCCGCCGCTGAACTGGCTCCGGAGGTTGCCCGCCTTCGCGAGATGCGTGACTACGGCGAGGCGCTGGCGGCGATTGCCACGCTGCGGCCCACGGTGGATGCCTTCTTCGACAAGGTGATGGTTCTCGATCCGGACCCGGCGATCCGCGGCGCGCATCTGGGACTGATCGACTCGGTGCTGCGCAACTTCTCCGGAATTGCCGACTTCAGCGAGATCGTAACTGGCTAGGCTGGTTCGAAACCTGAATCGGCCGGCTGGTCAGGGCGTCTAAGATCAATAGAGATGTCCGACACACTTTACTTGAGCCTGTGGTACCCGAATCTGCGCCTGGCGGCGCTGCCTGACAAGCTCTCCGCGGTGCTGGGAGCGTTCGCCGTCCATGGCGGCGAGCCGCGCGTTTACGCAGCGACGGTGTGGCCTATCGACTGGACCGAGACTCCCATCTTCCAGCGGGTCTGGGGCCGGGGCGAGCGGGGCATGGAGCCGCGCGCTGCCGTGGAAGAGTCGCTCGAACTGCTGCATGACGACTTCGCTTACGAATTCCAGATTGGCTGGAGTTTGTGGGAACTGGAAGCCGACGCCGGAACAGAGGCGCGCTGGGTGCGCGAGCCGCGCCTGGTGCGCGTGACCGGCTTCGGTCCGCTGTTCGATGAGGGGGCATACGAGCAGGATGGGCACATCCGCATCGACTTCGGCACCGACGCGCCATTCCTCGAAGAAGACGCGGATCTGAATGAGGAGGGCGCGCGCCACGTGGAAGAGAATGTGCGCCAGCTTATCGAGCTGGCCTCAGCGGTCGAGAAGGACTCCGGCGCCACGGCGCGCCTGCTGTGGAGCGAACTGGGCGAAAGTCTGGCGCAGCGATTGGCTGCCCGGCTTGGCGTGAGGAACTGAAGGCGTGCGATTCACGATCGAGCGGCTGCGGACGATGGTGCTGGCCGCGGGAGTGTTGCTGATCGTGGCGTTGGGTGTATTTCTGGCCATCGGCAGAGTGAGGAGCCCCTTCAGCCGGCGCGATATTCCCAAGCGGCTGGGCATCGACATCCAGCAGGAGGCCAACGGCGTCACCTACACGCAGTCGCGAGGCGGCCACACGCTGTTCAAGATTCACGCGTCAAGAGTGGTCCAGCTCAAGAACGAGCACGCCATGCTTCACGATGTGAAGATTGAGCTCTACGGCGCGGACGGCAGCCGGGTAGACCGTATTCAAGGCAACGAATTCGAGTACGACCAGAAGGCCGGCACGGCGACGGCAGCCGGGCCGGTGGAGATTACATTGATGCGGCCGGGCGAGGCGCCGGCCATCGCACCGAGGGTTACGCCGCAGCAGGCAGCCGGCGAAAAAGCGATAGGGAACCCGCTCGCTTCGACCGCGCAGACTGCGTCGAGTGGCGAGATTCACGTTGAGACCAGCGGACTCACCTTCGATCAGAAGAGCGGCATCGCGACCACCGCGCAGCGCGTGGATTTCTCCATGATTCAGGGCAGCGGCAGCTCCATGGGCGCCAGCTACGACTCGCAGGGCTTCATGGTGCTCGACCACGCGGTTGAGCTGACCACCAGGCGGGGCATCGACACGGTCAAGATGCACGCGGATCATGCGGAGTTTGAACGCGACGCGAACCGGTGCACGCTGGAGAGAGCCGTGGCGGATTATCGCGGCGGGCGCGCCACGGCGGCCCAGGCAAAGATCCTCTTCCGCGACAACGGAACGGCGGTCCGTCTCGATGCGGCGGGTGGGTTCTCGCTGGCCACGGCGACCGGGGGACGGGTGGCGGCGCCGGTGGGCGCGATGGACTTTGACCAGCACAACGAGCCGACCCACGGGCATCTCGAGGGCGGCGTCAGTATGGTCTCCGACAGCGGCATGCGCATCGTGAATGGAACTGCGCCAACGGCCGATCTTAAATTCAGCCAGCAGGGCAGGTTGCGCCATGCGCACCTGGAGCGCGGCGTGGAGATGCAGAGCCGGGAGACGAACCAGGCCATTGAAAACGGGGTTTCCGTGCCGACCCGACAGGATCGGACGTGGCGATCGCCGGTGGCGGATGTGGAGTTTCGTGCGGCGGGGCACGGCCAGGTTGAGCCGGCCAGCCTGCGCGGTTTGGGGGGTGTGGTGATCACGGGCCAGAGCCGGCGTGGCAGCGCGCCGCCGGTGCCCTCGCGGCTGGCAGCCGATGAGGTGAGCGGGACGTTCGGTCCCGGATCGGAGCTGACCGCGATGTCCGGGACAGGCCACGCTTCCATGGAACAGACCACGGCTGCAGGAACCCGCGAGACGGCCAGCGGAGACCGGCTGGAGGCGCACTTTGCCGTCAGGGCAAAGGACGGCGGCAAGGTTTCGGCGCAGGGCGGAGCGGACCAGGTGAAGTTGGCCATTCTTGACGGCAATGTAGTCCTCATCGATCGGCCGGCCGTGAGACAGGGCGCACCGCCCGAGCCCCAGATGCGCTCGACGGCGGGCCATGCCGTCTATGAAGACCAGGGACAATGGCTGCACCTGACGGGCAGCCCGCGCGTGGAAGACGGAGTCCTGGAGTTGACGGCCGAAAAGATCGATGTAACACAGGAGTCTGGCGACGCGTTTGCCCATGGCGATGTGAAAGCTACCTGGAATAGAACCGCACAGGACCGGCCCGCCGGAGCGTCGAGCAAGCCGGAAACTAACAAGGCAGGGATCAACGCAGAATTCAGCGTGGGGCTGGGCGGACAGGGACCTGCACACGTAGTCGCAAATGAGGCCCAGCTTCACCAGGCCACCGGCGAAGCGACGTTCCGCGGCGACGTCCGGCTGTGGCAGCAGACGAACTCGATTGCCGCGCCGCTGATCGTTCTCGATCGGCGCAAGCGGACGCTAGTGGCCAGGAGCACGGACGCCGCTAACCCGGTCAGGACGGTGCTGGTGAGCGCGGGAGGCGTGGCGGGGGCCAAGCCAAGCAGCCAGACTGCACGCGCCGAGGGAGATAAGAAGCCCTCCACGCCCTCCGTCATTCGCGTGCGCGGCGGCGATCTGTGGTACTCCGACGCGGCTCGCAAAGCGGTGATGCACGCTGGGGACCTGGGCACAGTGGTGGCCCAGACCGCGACGGCGACCTTGCTGTCCAGCGAGGTCGATTTGCAACTGACGCCGGCCGCGAGCCAGGCGGGGGGCCAGTCGCAGGTGGAGCGCATGACGGCCTCCGGCCACGTGGCGATAGACTCCGAAGGCCGGCGCGGCACCGGCCAGCAGTTGGTTTACACCGGTGCTACAGGCGAATACGTGCTCATCGGAACCGCGACGGCGCCGCCAAAGCTGACCGATTCCGGGCGCGGAACGGTCACCGGGGAGGCTTTGATTTTCCATAGCGGCGATGATAGCGTCAGTATCGAAGGCGGCGGCCGCGAGACCACAACCGAGACGACCGCCCCGGCACCGCACCCGAGAAGCGGCAGAATCGAGCCCAAGGAATAAATGGAAACACTACTGGCCGAGGGAATCGGCAAGACCTACAAGGGACGTCAGGTTGTCAGGGGAGTGAACCTGAAGATTTCCCGCGGCGAAGTGGTAGGATTGCTGGGCCCCAACGGAGCCGGCAAGACCACCAGTTTTTACATCATCGTGGGGCTGGTCCAGCCTGAGACCGGCCGAGTCATGGTCGACGATATGGACATCACGCGCCTGCCCATGTACCTGCGCGCGCGCAACTTCGGCATCAGCTATCTCCCCCAGGAGCCGTCGGTGTTTCGCAAGCTCACGGTGGAGGAAAACATCCTGGCCGTGCTGGAGGCGCAGCCGCTGGGCAACCGGGAGCGCCGTACGCGTTCCGACCGGCTTATCAACCAACTCAATCTAGGCCACATCCGCACCACGCGCGGCTATGCGCTGTCGGGCGGCGAGCGGCGCCGCGTGGAGATCGCCCGAGCCCTCTGCATCCGGCCCAATTTCATCCTGCTCGACGAGCCCTTCAGCGGCATCGATCCCATTGCGGTGCTAGAGTTACAGAAGATAATCTTTGATCTGAAGGCCAGCGGGATCGGCGTCCTGATCACCGATCACAACGTGCGCGAAACACTCAGCGTGACGGATCGGGCCTACATTATTGCCGAAGGCAAGATATTTAGAGCCGGAACGCCCCACGAATTGGGAAACGACATGGAAGTGAGGCGCGTCTACCTCGGTGAGGGGTTCTCGCTCAGTTGAGAACATGATCCGCCGATGAGGCCCATCTGCGTGAGTGGCTTCTGCGGCGGATGAAACTTGTGGATGCGGGCGCATGGAGGCTGATTCCAGAACAGATTCCTCCGCGACCCGCTGCCCAAACCGGAACGCCGCACTTAGAGTGTGGGTTTTTTGATTTCGCAGGTTTCCCCCCGCGATAAACTCAGATTGAGTACCAGCAGGGAACGAGTTCCTTTTATGGCGCTGCTTCAACCAAGGCTGAACTTAAAAGTCGCGCAACGCCAGGTCCTCACTCCGGGGCTGATGCAGATGGTCAGTGTGCTGGCGCTGAACAAGCTCGAACTGAAGGAGATGATCGATGCCGAGATGGTTGAGAATCCCGTCCTGGAAGAGATTGACGAATCGGTTCCGATGCTGGACGCTGTCGCAGGCCGCGAAGAACGCATGGAACGGAGCGTTGAAGAGGCGGCGGCCCCACCCAAGGATGTTTTCAACGAGATCGACTTTGGATCGTACTTCCAGGATTATCTCGATCCCGGGTATCGCACGCTGCCAGAGTATGAAGAAAGCGAGAAACCTTCGTTTGAGAACTTTCTCTCCCAGCCTACGAGCCTGTCCGATCACCTGGCGTGGCAGCTGGGAGCGCTGAGCGTCGACGCTCGCGCGCACCATGCGGCCGAACTCGTTATCGGAAACCTGGACGAAGATGGATACCTGGCCGCAAGCGAAGAGGAACTGGTTTCGGCTTATGAGCAGTACTCGAGCGGCGAGCCGGTGCAAGACGGTCGCAAGGCCGAGGCGAATGGGCATCTGCTGGAGCTAGCCCCGGCGGCTACGGAAGATTCGCCGGCGCTTCAGGCGGTTCGCAGCGGCATTGAGCTGGTTCAAGGTCTCGACCCGGCGGGCGTGGCGGCGCGCGACCTGCGCGAGTGCCTGCTGTTGCAGGTCAGGGCCCAGCAGCGCGAGTTTGACCACGTTTACGCCAGGCGCGCCGTGGATCCTGATGAGGATCCGCATGGCAGCTTCCGCGCCGAAGCCGATGCGAAGCTCGAAGAGCGGCGCCGGGGCATGGAAGTGGGCGCGCTCATTATCGCCGAGCACCTTCACCTGCTGCAGAAGCGCGACGTGAAGGACCTGGCTCGCGCCTTGCAGGTGAGCATTGAAGAAGCACATGCCGGCGTGGAGTATATACGCACCCTCGATCCTCGCCCGGGCCGGCTCTACAATCGCGAGCAGACCCGGCTCATCGAGCCCGATGTGGTCTTTGTCAAGACAGGCGGCGAGTGGACTGTTTCGATGAACGAAGAGGATCTTCCCAGCCTGCGGCTGAGCCGCCGCTATCGCCACATGCTGGTTGCCGAGAACACCGACAAGGAGGTGAAGGATTACGTAAAGGAGCGGTTCCGCTCCGCGCTGCAACTGATGCGCAACATCGCCCAGCGCAAGAGCACGATCCTGCGCACCTGCGAGGTGATTGTTCGCCGCCAGCAGGAGTTTCTCGATAAAGGCGTCGAGGCGCTGCGGCCCATGATGATCAAGGAAGTGGCGGAAGAGATTGGAGTTCACCCCTCGACCGTGAGCCGCGCCGTGGCCAACAAATACGCGCATACGCCGCAGGGCGTGCTGGAGCTCCGCTTCTTCTTCACCGAATCTGCCAATGGGCCCGAGGGCGCGGACACTCCTCTGCTGGTTCTGAAGCGCAAGGTGCGCAAGCTGATTGAAGAGGAGGACGCGCGCCATCCCCTGACTGACGATCAGCTGGCCGCCACGCTGCAATCGCAGGGCATCCAACTCACTAGGCGCACGGTGGCCAAATACCGCGAAGACCTGAATATCCCCTCCACGCACCAGCGGCGCAGAAGGGACTAGAGCATTTTCCCGTGGGCATCGCGCTATCCTGTTGAGGAGGTTGGCTCATGCAGGCTGCTGTGCTTTACGGTCCGCACGATCTAAGGGTTGAGACGTTTCACACTCCCGAACTTGAGCCCGGCATGGTGCTGCTCAAGAGCCGCCTGGTGGGCATCTGCGGCTCCGATCAGCACTACTATGAACACGGCTACTGCGCCGCCTTTGTTCCCGACCGCCCCTTCGTCCTGGGCCACGAAGTGATGGCGGAGGTTGCCGCGGTTGCCGACGATGTCGATCGAGTTGGGGTTGGCCAGCGCGTAGCTGTCAACCCCGCGCGCAACTGCGGCTTCTGTGGATACTGCAAAGCGGGCCGCATCAATCTCTGCCGCAAAACCATCATGCTCGGCAGCGCCAGCACCAATCCGCCGACTGACGGCGGCCTGGCTGAATTTGTTCTGGTACGCGCCGACCAGTGCCACGTTCTTCCCGAAGGACTGGATGAGAGACTGGGCGCGATGATCGAGCCATTCGCCGTCGCGCTGCACGCCGTAAAGCGCGCAGGCACCGTGTCAGGCGGGCGAGTGCTGGTGACCGGCGCGGGAACGATCGGTCTGCTTGCCGCGCTCACCGCGCGCGCCTTCGGCGCCGCCCCGGTGGCGATCAGTGACATCGTTCCGGAGCGCCGCGCCAAGGCTCTGGAACTTGGCATCGACGCTGACCTCGACCCTTCGGCTGCCGATTTTACCGGCCGCAGCCGCGATCTGGCCGGCGACGGATTCGATTTTGTCTTTGAAGCCTCAGGCGCGCCGCCAGCGCTGCGCAGCGCTTTCGACCTGGTGCGCCCTGGCGGGACCATCGTGCAGATCGGCACCCTCGGCGCCGCAGATATCCCGCTCCCCGCCAACAAGCTGATGAACAAGGAGATTAACCTGATCGGCTCAATGCGCTACGGCAACGTCTTCGATGAAGCCATCCGCCTGGTAATGGCCGGCCGGGTGGATCCGCGTCCCCTCATCAATGCGGTTTTTCCGCTCGAAGAGTCCGTGAAGGCATTCGAGTTCGCCGCGGACAAAGCCCGCTCCTTCAAAGTGCTGATCCGGATATAAAACAGCTTCAAGATACTCACCTCCGCCGCGAACCGACTGCCCCTGCTTTACATCGATTCAGGGCTTTCAATTCCCAGCAGGGCCATCGCCTTCACGAGCTCGCGCAGCGCAACGGCTGCCGTTGCGAGAAGAAACATTTTCCGCCGGGGGTCTTCTTCGGTGAGGATGTGGTGCTTGTGATAGAAGTTGTTGAACTCCTGCGCCAACTGAAACGCGTGCTTGGCCAGGTAAGCCGGCTCCGACGCGGCGATGCATTGATCCAGAACCAGCGAATAACGGCCGGCCCTGAGCCAGAGTGCCCAGATGTCTTCGTTTTCCTCGCCCGCGAGGCACTCTTGAACCGCGTCGTGCGCAGCGCCTTTTAAAAACTCAGACAAAATTTCTTCCGCCGTGGTCCCGCCTTTGCGAAAGATATTACGAATGCGCACCACGGCGTATTGAATGTACGGGCCGGTTTCGCCTTCGAAGCTCAACGCATCTTTGAAGTCAAAAGCGATGACCGAATTGCGCGTGAACTTGAGCATGAAGTAGCGCAGCGCGCCGATAGCAATCTGCTCGGCAATCCTTTGGCGCTCGGCTTCATCGCGTCCCGTCTTGCGCGCATCAACCTCGGCGCGCGTGGCCGCGATGAGTCTATCGATCAGGTCGTCGGCCTTGACGCCGAAGCCCTTGCGCCCACTGACTTCGATGTAGGCGCGGCCCATGTCTTCGGCTGAGACGTTGTAGCCGAGCTCGACCGCGCAGCGCGGCGTCAGCGCCACCATCTCGTAGCCGAAGTGCGTGTAGCGATCGGCCTGTTCGGTGTATCCCATGCCGCGCAGCGCCTGGATCACGTTGGCCTGTGGATCTGCTTGACGCGAGTCGATCACGTTGTAGATGGCCGATGCCCCGCCGAACTGCGGATGGGGCTCGTCGCCCTCGATCGCCGAGATCCAGCACTCGCGGTCTGTGTAGGAGAAGAAAGGCTTGTAGCCGAAGTCCTTGCCGAGCAGTCCGAATTTCCATAAGTGGTAGGCGATGTCTTTGCCGACATAGGTTACCGTGCCGTTCGAACGCACAATGACTTTTGCATCTTCATTGATCTCCCCCGACGCGGTCGCTTCGGCACCGGGGCGCGTCATCACCCAGCAGCCTTTGTTCTTGCCTTCGTTTTCGAAGTAAAGCACGCCGGACTTCTTCAATTGGTCGAAGGCCGCGTCCCAGAATTTCAGGTGCAGGATTTCGCTTTCGCGAGGCAGGAAATCGTATTCGATGTCGAGACGGAGCATGGTCTCAAGATGGCGGCGCAGCACCGCTGTGGAGATCAGTTCAGCAACTTCAGAGGTCTCATTTCCGCCCGCTTCCAACTCATGCAGCGTGGCGTAGCGAAGGCGCTTGCGCGCGGCATTTTCTTCTTCCGTGCCCTGCTCATACCACTGCGAAGTCCGCGCGTAGAGATCCCAGCAATAGAAATCGATTGCTGCCGATGGGCCTTGAATGGCGTCTTGTTCCTGGCATTCAGCAACCAGCGCACGAATGTCGGAGAGGGACTTACCTTCGAGATGCAGAAAGCCCACTACCACATCGGCTACTTGCACGCCGGTATTGTCGATGTAGTTCTGCACGTCGACCTTGTAGCCTGCGGCGCGCAGCAGGCGCACGAAGGTGTCGCCCAGGATCGCATTGCGCAAGTGGCCGATGTGAGCGGCCTTGTTGGGATTGATGCTGGTGTGTTCGACCAGCGCGTGGCCACTTGCACCACCGGCAGCGGGGCCAACTCTTTGAGAGAATGCAGTCAGGCGAATAGCAGCCACGCGATCGAGCCGCGCATTGATGTACCCGGCTCCGGCGACTTCGAATCCTGAAAAGCCTTCGAGGCCGGCGAGCGCGGAGACAATTTCCTGGGCGATGACCTTGGGCGCCTTGCGCAGCTTGCGGGCCAGTTCGAAGGCAATCGGCGAAGAGGCCTCGCCGAAGCGCAGATCGGGCGGCGTCTCGAGAGGAATGTTCTCGAGCCGAAGATCGTATTTTTCTTTCAGAATGGCCCGAATCCGTTCGCCGAGCCTGTTTTGCAGTGCAAGATACACGGGTCAAAAATCCTTGATTTTCAAGCTGATTTTAGCACCCGCGGTGGGGCGGAATGGGGCAACGCGCGGCGTTCGCGGCTTAACGAGAAAGGCTCGTGTAGGCCCCTGCATCGTATGCCGTAAAATCAAGAATGATCTCCGATCCTGCTCGCTCGACAAGGCGGCGCGGCCAGACTTCGCACTTCATGACCGAAACTAATTCGAAACCCGGCCACTACTACCTCACCACGCCGATCTACTACGTGAACGCGAGGCCGCACCTGGGCCACGCCTATTCGACCATCGTCTGCGACGCCATTGCGCGGCGCAAGCGCGCTCTCGGCATCGACACCTGGTTCCTAACCGGCACCGACGAACACGGGCAGAAGATCGAGCGCTCGGCGAAGCTGGCGGGCTGCACGCCGCAGGAGTTCGCCACCCAGATCGCGCAGGAATTTCGCGGACTGTGGGACCGGCTCGGCCTCACCTACGACGACTTCATCCGTACCACCGAAGAGCGGCACAAGCGCGGCGTGCAGAAGCTCTTTGCCACGCTTCGCGAGCGCGGCTTCATCTACAAAGGCTCCTACACCGGACAATATTGTGTCTCCGACGAGGCCTATGTCGATGGACCTCCGGGCACTGTCTGCCCCGACTGCGGGCGCGTCACCGAGACGGTCAGCGAAGAGAATTATTTTTTCAAGCTATCGGCATTTGAGCGCAAGCTGCTTGAGTTCTACGAGGCGAATCCCGGGTTTATGGGCCCCGAGTCTACGCGCCGCGAAGTGATCTCGTTTGTCCGCAGCGGGCTTAAGGATTTGTCCGTAAGCCGCACCAGTTTTTCCTGGGGCATTCCCGTTCCCGGAGACGAGAAGCACGTGGTCTACGTGTGGCTTGACGCACTGGCCAACTACATGACAGCCATCGGCTACGGATCGGACGATCCCAAAGACCAGGAAAAATTCCAAAAATTCTGGCCGGCGGACATGCACCTGATCGGCAAAGAGATCAGCCGGTTCCATTGCGTTTACTGGCCGGCGTTCCTGATGGCCGCCGGCATCGCGACGCCGCGCTCGGTGCGCGCCAACGGCTGGCTGCTCTTCGACCAGGGAAAGATGTCGAAGTCGCGCGGCAACATCGTTCGCGCCGAGACCGTTCAAGCGGTTCTGGGTGCGGATGCACTCAGGTACTTTCTGCTGCGCGAGATTCCTTTCGGACAGGACGGCAGTTTTTCGTTTGACGCACTGGTGCAGCGCTACAACAGCGACCTGGCCAACGGCTACGGCAACCTGGTGAGCCGCGTGGTCAACATGGTGCATAAATACTTTGGCGGAGTTGTGCCAGAGGTTGATTACACAAATTATCTGGATGTGGAGATCCTTAAAAGCCGGGCTGACATCACAATCTCTAATTTCTCCGAGGCATTTGAAGAAATGGACTTCTCGGGGGCACTTGCGGAAGTGTGGATTTTGGTAGCCGAAACCGACGGCTATCTCACCGCTAGCGCCCCCTGGAAGAAGCCTCCGGATTGGTCCGATGCCCGTCATAAGCTACATCAAGCATGGGTCCTTGCAACGGCGGCTGAGGCCATCCGCATCATAACCGCTTTGGTTTACCCGATCCTGCCCGACGCCTCGGCGAAGGTCTGGCGGCAGCTTGGGCAAGGCGAGATAGCCGACGCGGCGAGGCAGGCATTTTTAACCAATCTCGCGTGGGGCGAAGTAAAGGCCGGAACCAAGTTCGGCGAACCGGCGCCGCTGTTTCCCCGCGCTGAAAAGGACGCGGTAGAGCGTATGCAAAATCTTGAGGATCAGAACAACAGCACGGCCGTCGAAGCCGCCAAGGGCGAGACCGTTGCCCCCGGCCCGGCCACGGCATCTCCCTCGGTGACCTCGACTGCCGCCGCGGAGACAGCCGAAGAACGCGCCAAAGACGTGCTGACGGCGACCACCCCGGGGCCCGGAACCACGGGCAAAACGACGGAGACGGCACACGTCCACGCCGTTCCCGCCGAGCTGGCCAGCAGCCGCCTCAGCACCACGCCGGTAGAAGCGCCCGAAGGCGCTCCGCTGCACCCGGCGAGGCAGACGACGTCGGCCCCACCGCAAATGGCGGCGGAGCCGCAGATGGCCGCACCGCAGGTGCCGCAGATAGGCATTGACGATTTCGTCAAGGTGGAGCTGCGGGTGGCACAGATTCTTGTGGCCGAGCGGGTGCCAAAGGCCGACAAACTGCTGCGACTGGAGGTCGATCTTGGCTACGAGAAGCGCCAGATCCTGGCGGGCATCGCGCAATACTACGAGCCTGAGAAGCTTATCGGGCGCAAGATCGTGATCGTCGCCAACCTGGCTCCGCGCAAGATGCGCGGTCTGGAATCGAATGGAATGCTGCTGGCTGCTTCGCTCGAAGACGGAGCGCCGGTGCTGGCTGGGTTCCTGGAGGATGTGCCGTTAGGCGCCAGGCTGAAGTAGCTACTATTGGCTAGTTGGGTAGCAGTGTAGATTTTTCCGGCAATTCACCGAAGGAAAATACTTCTTCCTCAACGGAGAAACCATCCGGCCAAAGTTCCTTGTTCACCTCGTACGAAGAAATTTCAAAATCATCTGGGAATTGGGCGAAACCGGGATTCGACTTGACGCGTTCGATAGCAGCGTTCGCATCTTCTTCTCATCGATAGATCCCGACAAGCAGGAGCTATCCCGAGTCGCGAATATGATAGAGCAAATAAACCCAATCTTTCAGGAAACCATCGTCGCAGATAAATAGTCTCTCAACAAGCCGAATGCCGTTTCGGGTTTCTCGATACACATAAATCATGCTATCCTTACACATCGAGGATAGTAATGCGCACCAACATCGACATCGACGACAAGCTGATGAAGCAGGCCATGAAGGCGACTGGCGCCCGCACCAAGAAGGGCGCAGTCGAGGCTTGCATGCGCCAGACGATTCAGCTCAAAAAACAGACAAAAATACTCGATCTGGTTGGCAAGGTCGTATGGAGGGGCGCTGATGACGACTGGCTCGCCTCGGACGACGAAATTCGGGAAGAGCACCGCAAAGCTGCTGAATCACCCGCCGATGCGCCCGCCTCAAGCGCACCTGCCGGAGTCGAAAAGGGCGGCGGGCAAGACGCCTCCAGCGAATGGTGATCGTTGATACCTCAGTCTTGATTGATCTCCTGGCCGAGCGTTCTACTCCTCAAACTGACTGGCTGAGCCAGAATCTCGGATCCCGTCGCCTCGGCATCACCACTCTCATCATGAGCGAAGTCCTGCAGGGTATCCGGAGCGAGGAGCAATTCATGGCGGTACTCGATGCCCTGGACCAGTTCGCCATCTTTGAAACAGGAAGCCGCACAATCGCAGTTGCTTCGGCCCGCAATTTCCGGGCGCTCCGGCGGATGGGCATCACGATCCGCAACATGGTCGATTGCTTCATCGCAACATTTTGCATCGAAGGAGGTCACACCCTCCTCCACAACGATCGCGATTTCGACGGATTTGAGAACCATCTCGGTCTTGAAGTGCATTCTCATTCGAGAGCCAATTCGCAACAGTCAGTGAGATTCATTGAATGAGCCTCTATGACCCAACGGAGGTCCCATGCTAATCGATTCCCACGCCCACCTTGACAGCGAGCGCTATGCAGATGACCGCGAAGAGGTGCTTCGCCGCGCCTGGGGTGCGGGGGTCGGCGCCGTGCTTTCCATTGGCATCGGTGAAGGGCCTGCCCAGATGCACCAGGCTCTTGAGGTCTGCCGCCTGTTCAACGCGCTCCCGGAGAGCGGCTCTGGAATTCCGCGCCTCTACGCGAGCGCCGGTGTCTACCCACATAACACCCCCGAAATTGACGACGCCATGCTGGTCAAACTCGACGGCCTGCTCGCCCAGCCGGAGGTCATCGCCTGCGGGGAGATCGGTCTGGACTACTACCATGAGGGCGCGCCGCGCGACGTGCAGCGCGTGGGCCTCGTCCGCCAGCTTGAGGTCGCCGCAGCCCGCCGGCGGCCCATCCTCATTCACTGCCGGCCGTCCGCGGATGGGGCAAACGGAAACAGCGATGCCTGGGACGATCTTTTTCTGATCCTCGACGAGCACTGGAAGGGGACAGGCCTGGGCGGCGTCATGCACTGTTTCGGCGGCGGTCTGGAGCAGGCGCGGCGCTCCATCGACCTTGGCTTTCTCATCTCGTTTGCCGGCAATCTCACGTATGCCAAGGCACTGGGTCTGCGCGAAGTGGCCATCCAGCTTCCGCTTGACTCGATGCTGGTTGAAACCGATGCCCCCTGGCTTGCTCCCACTCCCAACCGGGGCAAGCGCAACGAGCCCGCCTTCGTCGCCCAGACCGCTCAATTCCTGGCTGAATTGCACGGCGTTGACCCCGAGGAGATCGCTTCCGCAACCACGAAAAACTTTTTCCGGCTGTTTCACCTCTACCCCGCCATGGGAAACTAGGTATTGCATACGGCGGTGTTTTGGTTTGTTTTGGAGGACAGACGAAGAGATGGCCCAGGAAAATTCATTCGATATCGTCAGCAAGATCGAAATTCAAGAGGTTCGCAACGCCATCGACCAGGCGCTGAAGGAGATTCGCCAGCGCTTCGATCTGAAGGATTCGCACTCGGAGATCTCCCTGGTGGAAGGCGACAAGGAGATACAACTCGCTTCAGCGGGGGAGTACAAGCTCGAGGCGGTGAAGGAAATCCTCGGCCAGAAGCTGGTCAAGCGCGGCGTATCGCTCAAGAATATGACCTACGAGAAAGTGGAGCAGGCGGCGGGGCAGAGCGTGCGCCAGAAGATCAAGCTGCAGCAGGGCATCCCGATCGAAAAAGCCAAGGAAATTGTTCGGCTGGTGAAGGATTCGAAGAAAAAGGCCCAGGCCAGCATCCAGGGCGACACGGTGAGAATCTCCAGTAAGGACCGCGACGAACTCCAATCCATTATTACGCTGCTGCGCGGCAAAGATTTGGGCGTGGAGCTGCAGTTCACCAACTATCGCACCAACTGAGCATGACGGCCCGGTGCGTGTTGGGCCAAGCCTGCTGTAGAATCGGAGAACCTTGAGCACATTGACCATTGCGTCGGCCAGAGAGGTCTTCGAGTTGCTGCGAGAGGACCTCGTGGCCATTGAGCAGGAACTGGCGCGCGACGCGGCATCGAGCGTCAGCACCATCACCGAGATCGCCGAATACCTGCGCGAGGGCGGGGGCAAGCGGATTCGGCCGTCGCTGCTGCTGCTGGCCGCGCACCAGCTTGGCTACAGCGGCCACGGCGCGGTTCGGCTGGGGGCAGTGGTCGAAATGGTCCACACCGCCACGCTGGTTCACGACGACATTATCGACGGTGCCGACACCCGCCGCGGCCGCCCCTCGGCTAACACCACCTGGGGCAACGAGAAGTGTGTGCTGGCCGGCGACTGGCTTTACATGCAGGCCTTCAAGGTGGCCCTGGAAGAGAAAAACCTGCGCGTGCTGGACCTGCTGATAGGCCTCACTCAACAGATGGTCGAAGGGGAATTGCTGCAGATTCAAAAGCTTGGTAAAGCCGTCTCCGAGGCCGAGTACTACGATCTGATCTTCCGCAAGACGGCATGCCTGTTTTCGGTTTCGATGCGCCTCGGTTCGGCGCTGGCGGGCGCAACGGAAGCCGAGGAAACCAGCCTGGCCACCTATGGGCGCGCCGTGGGTCTGGCCTTCCAGATTGTCGACGACGTTCTCGATCTGACAGCGACTGAAGAGGTTCTGGGCAAGCCGGTGGCCAGCGATCTGCGCGAGGGCAAAGCTACGCTTGCGGTGATTCACGGCTACGACCACGGCACCGCCGCAGACCGCAAAGCCATCCAGCGCGTTCTCGACGACCGCAGTTTTGAAAATGTCAGCCGCCAGCAGGTTCAGGAGATCCTGATCCGCAATGGTTCGGTGGAATACGCCATGGCCGCAGCCGACCGCTATGCCAGCCAGTCGCGGCAGGCGCTGGCTCCTCTGCCCGACACCGACTTCAAGCGCGCCCTGCTCTGGGTTCCGGATTTCGTGGTGGCGCGGGACAAGTGAGGAAGGCAGAGATCAGAGATCAGGGGTCAGTGGATAGAGAATAGAAAATCGGAATTTTTCGCGGATTCCGGCATGAGGTTTGCGGTTAAAAGGTTAGAACCCATGAGGAAAAGCTCTCAATCGCTATGGACTGCGGTGGATCGCTACTTTGGCGATCTGCTCGCGCCCTGCGATCCGCAACTTGATGGCGCCATCCAGGCCAATCGAAAGGCCAAGCTTCCGGCGATCGACGTCTCGCCGCTGCAAGGGAAGTTCCTGCAGGTGCTGGTGCAGATCACGCAGGCGAGGCGCATTCTTGAGATTGGCACGCTGGGCGGCTACTCGACCATTTTGATGGCCCGCGCTCTGCCCCCCGGCGGCCGCATCGTCACTCTCGAATTCAACTCCAGGCACGCCGATGTAGCCCGCGAAAATCTCAAGAACGCCGCGATGCTGGATCGTGTCGAAATCCGCGTGGGCGCGGCTCTGGACTGCATGCCTGTCCTCGCGGCCGAGGGCGCGGGGCCGTTCGACTTCATCTTCATCGACGCCGACAAGAGCAACAACCCGCGGTATCTCGAGTGGGCGCTGAAGCTCTCGCGCCCCGGCACGACCATCGTGGTCGATAATGCTGTCCGCGATGGCGCGGTCATCGATGCCGAAAGCTCCGAGGCCGATATTCAGGGCATACGCCGCATGACCGAGATGCTGGCCGCCGAACCGCGCCTCAGCGCCACGGTGCTGCAAAATGTGGGCGTAAAAGGCTATGACGGATTCGCGGTCGCCGTGGTGCTGAGGTGAGAGCTCAAAGCAAATCGACAGAAATAATTCTTTCGGGACTATTTTTCAGCCATCATGGTTTTGAGCGCGTCCGCGTAGTGCGGGGGCAATGACTTGCGGTGCAACCGGTCGTCGCAGACCACGTGGACCGTCTCGCCCTCGGCGAGCAGCTCCTGGTTGGCCTTGCGTACGATACGGTAAGCGAATTTGATTACCGAGCCGCGCAGCATGGAAGGCCGCGTCTCGATCAGAATCTCATCGTCGTAGCGGGCCGGGGAGCGATACCGGCAGGTGGCCTCGACCACGGGCAAAATGCATTCATGCTCGGTTTCGAGCTGGCTGTAGGCGAGACCCATGGAGCGCAGCAACTCAACGCGGCCGATCTCAAACCAGACCAGGTAGTTGGCATAGTAAACAATGCCCATCTGGTCGGTTTCGGCATACCGCACTCGCACTTCGGTGGTCACCGCCATCGGGCATTCTCACTGGTATCGTGACCGTTTGAATAAGAATCATCCCAGGTCTGAAAAGCGAGAACTGGGCTGTCAACTGTCAACTGTCCGCTGTCGACTGCCTCACGGCTTCATATGGGTAAACAGCGGCAGCTTGGTGACGTCGCTGACAATGATGAAGACGAAAAAGACCATCAGCACCACGAACGCAGCCTGGTAGATGCGTTCCTTCACCGCGATGTTGATGTCGTGGCGCAGCAGGCTCTCGATGAGCAGAAACATGATCATGCCGCCGTCGAGAATGGGGAAGGGAAGCAGGTTAATGATGCCGAGATTAATGCTGATCTCAGAGGCCAGCACAAACTTCGGCTGCCATCCTTTGATCTCCGCCGCATCGCCCGCCATGCGCGCAATTCCCACCGGGCCCTGCAACTCGGAGATGGAGACCTTGTGGGTGAACAGCCGCTTGAGCATCTCGAGAATCAGGGTTGAATTGTCGGCGCAGAATCCCCTGGCCTTGACGACCGCAGCGGCGAAGGGCAGCGGCTTGGCCCGGAAGGGCATAGGGCCGACGGCGAATCCGAGCTTATAGCCAACATCGAGCTTGCGCGGGCTTGCCACCAGCGAGACAGTGGCGCCATTGCGCAGCACGGTAAGCGTAATCGGCTTGCCCTGACCGGCCTGCATATACGCCAGCAGGGTGCCGATGTAGTGGAAGGGATGTCCATCGACAGCGAGGATGGAATCGCCGGCGCGCAGGCCGGCTTTTTCGGCCGGCGTGCCCGGGCCCACCTGATCCACCTTGATGGGGCTCAGCAGGATCTGCGGCAGCAGCCCTTCATCGCTGAAGTCGAATTCGTCTTGCTTGGCGGAAGCTGGAATGTCGAGCGTCACGGGGAGGGTGCTGCCGTCCCGCTCTACGGCCATCGAGACCGGTTGCCCGGCACTGAGCTTCGAGTGCGCGTAGATCATGTCCCAGTCGGGATTGTCCACCGTATCGAAGCGCACGATCTGATCGCCGGTCTCGAGCCCGGCTTTGGCTGCTGCTGAGCCCGGTACGATCCACTCGATGGTCGAGTTTTTTGACTCCAGCGGAGGGACCTCGTTGATCCAGCCGAAGTAGAAAACCATCAGCGCAAAAGCCAGGATGAAGTTCGACACCGGACCGGCAACGCCGATCAGCATTCGCTGCCAGCGCGGGTGCGCGGTGAATGAGCCCGGATCTTCGATGGCCGGAGCGGCAACCTCGTCCGGGCCCTGGATTTCGCCCATGTTTTCGCCGGTCATCTTGACGAAGCCGCCTACCGGCAACAGGCAGATTTTGTAGTCGGTGTCGCCATACTTGACGCCGAACAGGCGCGGACCGAAACCGATCGAGAAGGCCTCTACGCGCACGCCGAAGAGCTTGGCGACCACGAAGTGTCCCATTTCGTGCACCAGAACCATGATGCCGACCAGGACGATGAATGCTGCGGCTGATACTAGAAATGCATGCATAGATGTGGAGTTAGTACCTCGACAGAGCGCATTCAGCGCCCGAGATTCAGTAGATCATGCCAAAAACTCATGAGCCATTTGGCGCGCCGCCTTGTCGGTGGCGAGCACCTCCGCGATGGTTGCGGGATGCGCCTCCGTAGTAGATGCAAGCACCTTTTCAATTGTACCCGGGATTCCCATAAAGGGGATGCGCCGGTCCAGGAAGGCCTCGACCGCCACTTCGTCCGCCGCGTTGAGCGTAATGCAGTGCGCGCCGCCTCTTTCCGCGGCCTCAAAGGCCAGACGGAGGCAAGGGAAGCGCTCGAAATCGGGCTCTTCAAATTCGAGGTGCCTGAGCGCCGCCAGGTCAAAGGTGAGTGACGAAGCCGGCCGCTCGGGATAGGCCAGCGCATAGAGGATCGGCAGCCGCATGTCGGTTACTGAAATCTGCGCCAGGATCGAGCCGTCCACATACTCCACCAGCGAGTGCACGGTCGACTGCGGATGAACCGTCACCCGCACCTGGCTGGGAAGCACATCGAACAGCCGGCAGGCCTCGATGATTTCAAGTCCTTTATTCAGCATGGTCGCGGAGTCGATGGTGATCCTGCGTCCCATTACCCAGGTTGGGTGCTTGAGAGCCCGCTCGGGCGTGATGGACGCGAACTCGTCGAGCGGCGTCTTGCGGAACGGCCCTCCGGAGGCGGTGAGCCATATGGTTTTCACCTCGGCGTGGGCGCCAACCCGCAGACACTGATGGACCGCGTTGTGCTCGCTGTCGATCGGCAAAATGGGCACCTGGTGCAGGCGCGCCGCGGCGGTGAGTATCTCGCCCGCGGCCACCATGCACTCCTTGTTGGCCAGACCCACAGGTTTTCCGGCCAGGATGGCTGCGTAAGTCGCCTCAAGCCCGGCCACGCCGACAATGGCTGAAACCACAAAATCGGCATCCGGGTGCGTCGCGCAGGCCACTGTGCCGGCCGTGCCATGGACCACCTCGATGGCGGAGACTCCCGCCTGGCGGAGCCGCAATTTTAGATCTCCGGCCAACTCCCCGGAGGACATGGAGACGATCCTGGGCCGCCAGCGTAATGCCTGGGCGAAGACCTCGTCCACATTGCGCCCGGCAGCCAGCGCGGCCACACTGTACCGCTCGGGGAACTGCTCGACGATAGAAAGCGTGCTTTGGCCGATGGAGCCGGTGGAACCGAGGATGGCGAGTTTTTTCAATGGATTCTCAAGCGCCGGGAGGCGTCCCGGCAACTCTCAGTTTATCTTGCTCCACACCGAGGTTCCGTTTTCCGGAATGCGCGCGAGCCGGGTCGGTAGAAACGTCCTCTAAGGGCACAATCTCGGCCCATTCGGCATCGCTCAGGACGGGAATATCGCTGGTATCGATCTTCTCGTCGGGCTTGTTCTCAAGCGCCTTCAGCCGCGCGAGACGCTTTTCTGCAAACTGAGGGTGGTTTCCAAACGTGTGGGTGACCAATTTCTTACTCATAGTGGCGTCTCTCGTTCGGCGGTCTTAAAACCTCTGGTGAAGGACCTGTGCGTACCACAGCACCGGGGCGGCCACCAGCAGCGCATCAATGCGGTCCAGCACCCCGCCGTGGCCGGGCAAGAGGCTTCCCGAGTCCTTCAAGCCGGCCGATCGCTTCAGCGCCGACTCCGCCAGGTCGCCCACCTGCGCGGCAACATTGACCACCACGGCGAGGAGCAGCCAGTACCAGGTCTCGTCGGGATAGGAGAGCACCACCAGGTCGTGCGCCTGGAACAGCGTCGCCAGCCCCAGCAGAGCTCCAGCTGCGACCAGGCTGCCTGCCACTGAACCTATGGCCCCCTCCCAGCTCTTGCCTGGGCTGATGGCAGGCGCCAGCCTGTGGCGGCCCCAGGGGCGACCCACGTAGAGCGCGGTGATGTCGCCCGCCCAGACCACGCACAACAGGAACACCAGCAGCGAGGGCCCGTTCGTCTGCTCGTGCAGCGAAGGCAGCGCCAGCAGCGTAAACCCTACGTAAAACATGCAAAAGATGGAGGCCGAGGCGTTCGCCATGACGCGTTCGACCGGCGCGCTGAAGGCGCAGTAGATCAGGAGTACCAGGCAGAGCAAGCCAAAAATCGCCGGCGTCCAGTCGGGCCACTCAAAGCTGCCCGCGAACAGGGCCAGCAACGAGGCCACGACGGCAACGCGGGGCGGCTGCGCGCCGGTTTTCTGGGCCATGCCCAGATATTCCCACCCCGCCAGGGCCGCGACTGCCGCGACCGCGAGCAGGAACAGCCATTGCCAGCGCGGCCCGAGAAATACCAGAACCAGGACAATCGGAATCAGGAGAGCAGCAGTAACGACACGTTTCATTCAGGGTTGAGGATACACCGCTGGGGGTGCTGACACGGATGTTCGGGGTAAAGCCGAAACTGTGAAATGGCACAATTGTGCTTCATTTTAAAAAAGAAATAGAAGAAATAAAATATTTCAACCTAGATCATAATATTTATAGTATTCTGGATCAGATTTGGTTGCATGTTTCGAACCCACGAGATGCGTATGAAAAATGTCGGATTGAGTGACAGAATCCGCCTCGTTGCGCAAGAAAAGTATGTGGTCCCCGCCGTCCAAGCTGGACAAACTCAAGTCGAGATTCGAGTGAGGAGCGTGCAGGATGACTTGCTTTCCGATGGCTTCAGCGGAAACCCTACTCCCCAGATATGTTCCGCTTTGAAGACGGCAAAGTTCCTGCGCGAAAATCATCTGGAGATCGAATCGATTGATGGACCGCCGTCAAAGCAAAGCCCGACGGTGGTGTTTCACTACCGTTTGACTGAGGCCGGCCGGGAGTCGACGAAATCAGGAGGTCCCGGTGGGCCAGCTCCAACGCAGCAGACAGAGCCGTCGGTCGGTGAGACGCCCGAGGCTAAGGCGCACAGGCTTGCGGGACGGCTTCGAGGCCTGCTCAAAGAAGAACTGGCACAATTTGGCGGAGGGGAAGCTTTTCTCCGCTGGGTTCGCGGCAATGACGAAGAGGACGCAGAGTGAGCCGCATTTTCTGGGACAGCATGCTCTGCATCTACCTGCTCGAAGACCATCCGATCTTCGCGCCGCGAGTGCAACAGCTTCTGGAGCGTGCATTCAGGCGCAATGACGCGCTTTTTACCAGCTATCTCGCCCTTGGAGAGATTTTGGCTGGAGCGGAGAAATCTTCCGACCCGTCAAAAACAAGATTGGTGCAGCAGACGTTGGCAGAGATGGGGTTTTCTTACCTTCCGTTCGATAAGAGCGCGGTTCATTTATTTGCACGCCTGCGAACGAAAGAGGGGCTGAAAGTAGCTGACTCGATTCAGCTTGCATGCGCTGCCTCTGCCGGCATCGATCTATTTCTCACTGGAGACAGGCAGCTTGTCAGGCTGGATCTGCCGGGCATTCAATTCATCGCGAACTTCGATACGCCTATCTTGTAGCCTGCGGAGAGGTGTCTCATCCGGCTGCGATCCGGATCCGATCCGGGTTCTCTTCCACGTCGCCGCAATCTTCGCCGAGACCGCCATAGCGCCGCTCGCGGCGCTGAAAGTCTGCGATCGCCTCGAGCAGATGGATGCCGCGAAAATCGGGCCACAGCCGCTCGGTGACAAAGATCTCCGTGTAAGCGATCTGCCACAGCAGGAAGTTGGAGAGCCTCATCTCGCCCGAGGTGCGGATCAGCAGGTCCGGATCGGGCATGTGCGCGGTGTAGAGATGGCGATGAATGTCCTCTTCGGTGATCCTCTCGGGCGGGATGTTTTTGAGTTTCATCTCGGAGGCCAATCTGCGGAAGGCGTCAACCAGCTCCGATCGCGCGCCGTAGTTGAGGGCCAGGGTAAGCGTGGTTCCGGTGTTGCGCGCGGTTGCCTCCTGCGCCCAGCGCATCTTCTCCTGAACCTCGGGAGGAAGCTCGTGGGTTCGGCCGATGTAGCGCATCCGGACATTGTTGTCCATCATGCGCTGGAGGTTGCTTTCGAGGTAGCTTTTGAGCAGGCGCATCAGGAAGTTAACTTCAGCCCGGGGCCGGCGCAGGTTGTTCTCGAGTGAAAAGGCGTAGAGCGTCAGCCAGGGCAGGCCGATTCTCGAAGCAGTCTCGGTCACCAGTTGCACGCTGCGCGCACCCTGCTGGTGGCCCAGAAACCGCTTCAGCGAGCGGTGACCCGCCCAGCGCCCGTTTCCATCCATGATGATCGCCACGTGCTCCGGAAGGCGCTCGGGCTTCAGCGTGTCGTAGACGGCCCGCTCTTCGCGGGCCAGCTCATCAATGCGTAGCGTGCTGGATGGAAACAAAGGACTCGCCTCGAAAAATGCGATTGCGGTTCTCACAGGGGAGCTCGGAATGGTTCCGGGCTGGAAGCTTGCGAGAGTGCCTGATTGCCTTTGAGATGAGGAGCGGCTCACCCTTGCGACCAGTTTTTAGCCCAGCGTGGGGGCGCCCCGGCGGCCGAATCCGGGACGTGACAACTTCGACCCTAGCACATGCGCCTGTGCGCCGCAATCGCACCTCCGCGGAGGGGCGCAAAAGCACTTCGAGGCGCGCCGTGGAGACAACCTCCGACGCGGCTGTCGCTCTGAAGCGTCCCGACGTTAAGCGGTCCGCCTGTGGCCGCTGGCCGCATCTCGCACCGCTCCGTAAATCAGCGTCCGGTGCAGTGAATCCAGCCCCGGAAGCAGCGCGGCGATCTCGGCCAGGAACGGGTCGCTGAGGATGGCGGCCATTTCTTCCTCGCGCCGGCTCCTGCTGTCTCTAACCAGTTGGCTGACATCCACGCCAAGTGCCATGGCCAGCCTCTCCAGAGACCCGAGCGTGGGAATCGCTTTGCCGTTCTCGATTTTAGAAATGTAGGTGCGGGGAACCTGCATTCGCCCGGCGAGCTGGCGCTGGCTGAGGTGGCGCGCCAGACGTATATCGCGTACCTGGGCTGCCACCTGCAACCCCGCCTCGGTGCAGCTCTCGAAGGGCTGCGAGGTCACCAGTAGCGGCGCCAGATGTTCCCGCTCCTCGATGTCCAGAGCCTTGTGGCATCGTCTGCAGAGGGAATTGCTGGTTCGATACTGCATGAGCCTGCAGTGCTCGCATCGCACAACTTCACGTGATTCCACGCTGACTGGAATGGTTGCCATGGGTCGGTTACGGATCGCCAGAGCAGGGTCTCCGTGGCGCTTTTTTGCACCGCGACTGGTGTTACTTTGGGGGAGATGAACCATAATTGTCAAGTAGAAACTTAGGGTCAAACCTAAGTTTCACCCATCATACCCTGGAAAACCCGAAGCAACACGAACCAAAGTGCGCAACAGTGGAGAAAAATAAAAAATGAGCCACTCAAATTCCTCTTACAACCGCGATGAGGCATGGCAACTGCTTACCGATTGGACCGCCGGCGAAAGTCTGCGCAAGCATGCGCTGGCGGTTGAAGCCTGTGTGGCCGCCTGCGGCGAGGCCGAAGCCGACCGCCTGGGGCTGGCCGGGGAGCAACGAGCAGCCCTGGTCAATCTCTATTCGACCACCGCGCTGCTGCACGATTTCGACTACGAGCGCCACCCCACCGCCCATGAACACCCATTTGTCGGCGTTCGCGAACTTGAGCGGCTGGGCTGGCCTGAGGCACTGCGCACCGCCATTCTGGGGCATGCCCAATACTCCGGCGTGCCGCGCGAGACGCATCTGGCCAAGGCGCTCTTCGCCTGCGACGAGCTGGCTGGCTTCCTGACCGCGTGTGCGCTGGTCAAGCCGACGCGGTCGATCGCTGAGGTCGAAGTAGCCGGAGTGCGGAGGAAGATGAAGGACAAGCCCTTCGCCAAGGGCGTTAATCGCCAGGACGTTATCCAGGGTGCGGCTGAGCTGGGGGTTGATCTCGATGCGCATATCGGCTTCTGCATCGAAGCGATGAACAAGCGGAAGGATGCGCTGGGGCTGTGAGAGCGAGAGGGACGTAGGGACTGAAGGACTGGGGACTAAGGGAACGGCTGTGTGCTGTAAAGAGCCCACCGCTCGCAAAAAGAGTGAAGGATCGCCTACTCTCGGTCTTGAGTTCAATGGATGTGCCACCTGCCATCGCCTCGCTACGTGTGATTTGCATCACCAGCAGAGGACTGCTTTTTTGCGGTACGATAGCAGTTCCGACGTGGGACTTTTTCGCGGCTCCCGCTGAAGGAGATTCCGATGCGCCTCTTCAAGAACATCTTTACCGAATCCGCCAACGGCGTAAAAACCATCACCATGGACCGGCCGGAGAAGCGCAATGCGCTGACCCCGGAGTTGATTGAAGAGCTCATTATTGCTTTGCACGAGGCCGAGAGCTGCGAATGCGGGGTGGTCATTCTCACCGGCGCGGGCCAGGCCTTTTGCTCCGGGCTCGACGTGGAACACCTGGCTACATGCGCCTCTTGCCCTCCCGAGGTGAACCGCAGCGACTCGGAACGCATGGCCCATGTTTTGCGCACGCTCTACGAATTTCCCAAGCCGGTGATCGCGGCGGTCAACGGGCCGGCCATTGCGGGCGGCATGTGCCTGGCCACGATTCCCGACTTCACGCTGGCCACGCCGGAGTCGAAGTTCGGCTACAACGAAGTGCGCGTGGGTTATGTGCCCGCCATCGAGGCGTCATTCCTGTTGCGCCAGGTAGGCGAAAAGCGCACCCGGGAACTGCTGCTGACCGGCCGGCTGCTCAAGGCCCAGGAGGCGCTGCAACTGGGCCTGGTTACACAGATCGTCGCCGGCCCGGAACTGTTGCTCTCAGCCCATGCCCTGGCCCAGGGTCTGCTGCTCAACAGCCCGCAATCGATGCAATGCATCAAGAGCCTGCTGGCCAAGCACGCCGCCCGGCGCCTGGATGAAGAGATCGAGGACGCCATCGCCGCCAACGCCCATCAGCGCTCAACGGAGGACTTCGTCGAAGGCATTCGGGCCTTCAAGGAACACCGCCGCGCCGATTGGCCCAGCCGGCATGCTCGCGTGTGAGGCATCAGGGTTCAGAAAAGCTTTTGCGTCACAGCATTCCAAACTCGGTCGGCTCACCCAACGCAATTGCTTGAACGGAATGGACCATGCTCGCGAAACAGGAACTCCTGCCTGAGTTTGTCGGTCCTCCTTCCTGCTCCTGCCGGATTGCCTCGTTGACAGTTGGTCAGCTATGATGGGTTTAAGAACTCCACTCATATCTCTTCGCTCATCGTTCCTGCCCGTGGTCCTGGTTGACGGTTGGGTGTAGACCGTGGTGCACCACGGGCGCTCGAAGGTTGTGCCGGGGAGCGATGTTACACAGGTCTGACGGGAGTAGAGACGAATGCGCAAGGTTTACTTTGTGTTGTGCAGTGCATTAGGTTATGTGATCGGGCATTACCTGCTATCCGGAGCGGCAGCGGCATACGCATCAGTACTTGTCTCATACCACCTTTATCTTTTTATTCTTATATTGCTCTCTCAGCGGGAGAAGGGAATTGCGCTGCCGATCGGTCACACCCTCATCAGTCACCTGGCGTTTCTTGCGCTAGTGGTCGGGCTGCCCGTGATAAGGCATTACATACCGTTTTTTGGCATTGTCAGCCTGTTTATCCCTGCCTTGGCGCCTTTCGAGGTGGAATGGCTATTCAGCAAGGATAAGAAATTGGATACCGCCGAACCAGCAAGAAAAAGTTCTGAAAAGATTCCGATGAAGAAAGTCGAGATCTTTTCGACCGACGATCTGATCAACCGCGCTACCGCCAGCGAACATGAGATCTTCCTGGCATACTTAAGGCAACCGAACCGGACGTTTTCCAAACCGGGGCGCTCCGTGCGAGACGAATACGGATGTTGGCTGGCCGACCGAGAAAAGAGAGAGTCCCAACTGCCGTCATAAACGCCTCTGCCGCCGTTGCGGCAATCCCAGACGGCACGTGCGCGCATTGCGCCGGTTAAACCATCTCATCCTGGGGTGCATTGGGAATTTTACAAAGACGTTGGGGGCCCCTCGCCCCGCTTTATGCGACGACCATTCAGTAGCCAACGGTGAAGCGCTTCCGTTCGTGCCTTGGCATCTCCAGTTCATCCACCAGCGCTTTCGCGAAGTCTTCAAACGAAATCCGACTCTGCTGCTTGTCATCCACGATCAGCGAGTCGGTCGCTAGCCGGAACTTCCCGGTGCGCTGCCCGGCCTCAAAAAATGCCGAGGGCGCGAGGCTTGTCCAGTTGATGTCCGATGAACGCGCCAGTGCCAACGCATCAGCATGGGCCTGGGCAATCGGGAGCCACTCCGCCGGCAAGTTCCCGCTGGCTATCAGGGTAACCCCGGGCGCGACTTCCAGGGCCCCCGCGCCCCCCACAAACAGGAACCTGGGCACCCCGCTCGTCCTGGCCGCCGCAAGCAAGTGCTTTGTCGCAGGCACAAGCAGTCCCGGCTGCTCCGGGCCCGGACCATACGCGCTCACCAGGGCATCTGCTCCGCGGATGGCCTCAACGATGCCGGCCTCGTCAGACACATCGCCTTTCACCGCAGTCAGGCGCTGCTGCGTCATCACCTTTGCCGGATCGCGCACGATTGCGACTACCGTGTGGCCGCGGTCAAGAAGTTCCTTGAGAATTCTACTGCCGGCCTGGCCGGTTCCGCCGCAAAGTGCGACTCTCATTCCCATCCTCTCCTCGTTTTATTCGCCCTCAATCCGGTCGGACTGCGGCTCTTGATAGATGTGCGAGGCTGAGAGCCGGTTGCGTTTTTTGTGGATGGGTGGGAGACCACAAAGCCGATCGTTCGCCATCGGACCTTACCCTTCAACCATGTTTCGTGTCAGTTCTCCGCCGTCGTTGTCGACTCGCGGGAATGCAACCGGGCGCATCACCCTCGGCGCACACTTGCTTTTGCGCCTAGGGTGGGGTGCGCACAAACGACGATGCTCTTGCTTATTTTGAACAACTTACGAACTTGTTTCTTCCTAGACGCTCTTATCGCGAGTGAATCCGCAGCGGCGACGCCAACCGCCCTCCCAATAAGCGCTGAAGCAAGGAAGCTCGCCTCCATGCCGCCCGACACCCAGCAGAAGCTAGTCCCCAAGCTGGGAAGCTTACGCAACGCCGGCTATATCGGTACGAATCTCGGTGCTCAGCAGATCAGTGCTTTGGTTCCACATCGAAAATCACTCTGCCTGCACGAACGGTATAGAGCACATGGGCGAAACCTTGGAGGTCCCCTTGCTTCGGGTCCTCGGAAAGCACGGTCAGGTCTCCGTCATATCCAATTCTCAACTGGCCCACGTGCGATTCCAAATGGAACTCTTTTGCCGGGTTCACCGTGAGCATGGAAAGAACGTCACGAAAGGTCAGCCCAGCCATTTGCAACTGATGGTACTCTTCGCCTACGTCGTAGTCGGTAAGGAAGCCAGTGTCAGTGCCGAAAAGGAGCCTACCGCCGGCGTGATGAAACTGCGCGACGATGTCACGGATTTTATCGATATGGCTGCTCCCGGAGAACAGTTTCAACGTTGGAATCATAGCCATGTGCTTGCTGATCATTTCGTTTACGAGGTCTGCATTCACGCCTTCAATCGTGTCTGGAGCATGAGCCAGAACGTCCACCCCGCCTTCGACTGCGATCTGAACGCCTTTAAGATCGGAAGGATGAGCGAAGACAAGTTGCTGGTGGTCGTGGCCCGCCCGCACGGCAGCCTTGGCAATCTCCAGCGGCATGTGAGTGATGTTGTCCGGAGTGAGATAGGCACCGGTAAACAGTTTGACCACATCCGAACCGTGCGCCTGGTTTTCTCGTACAGTCTCGACCGCTGCCGCAGCGGTGTTCGGTTGCCGCAGCTTCGCTCTTTGCTTTTCAGGCAGACCATCCAGGTAGAAAGGAATGCCGTGGGGCGGATAAAGAGCGAATCCAGAGGTGTAGATATTCGGACCGGCCACTTCTCCATTTTGAATGCGCCAACGAAGCACGGCTGTATTGTCCAAGTCCGACGCTACGTCAACGACCGTGGAGAAACCCGAGTGCGTCAACATCGCCCGCATGTCACGGGTCAATTCCTCGGCTGACCGGCTCGCCGCATCGTCCCATTGTGGCCCTGTGAAATGGATATGTGAATTCCAGAACCCGGCAAAAACCACGCAACGATTGCACGGCAGAGCAGTTATGTCCGCGGGAATGCGAACGCTGCTGCCTAGAGCTGCAATCTTGCCCCCGCGAATCAGAACGGTTACATGTGAGCGAGAAGGGACCTCCGGTGAGGTGTATACCTCTGCATCACGGATCACTAAGTCCTGAGCCGGAGCGGTCACGCACAGCGAAATGAACGGCAGCAGAACCAGGAATGGGCGCATACGGAATTGTACGCGCCGATATGTAGGTCCTAGCTGCATCCTCCAGACGCAACCGAGCACACCTGGAATTGGTATCATGAAGCGCCGGGGGCCCCGGAACACAGTGATACCCAGTCGGCCGCCGACTCGGCATCTGCGGTCCAGAGATCGAATCCGGGGTTCAACGAGGCCTCCCGTGGAACAGCGTTTCTCAACCCCGCACTGCAATTGTGTTTTTGAGTGAGTTCTCCACCGTCGTTGCCGATCCAAGGGGAATGAATCTGGGTGCCCCACCCTCGGCGCGCCCTTGTTTTTTGCTCCTAGGGTGTTGTGCGCACAAAGGACGTTGCTCCTGCTTATTTTCAACAGCTTTACGAATATTTTGCATCTTGAGAATTTGCTCGGAACTCTTATCTGGCACAAACCTTTCGGGGAGGGAGACCGATGCCCACTGCTCTGACGCTGGATCAGATGAAAGCCAAAGTCAGGAACCATTTTGAAGATTTCGTGAATCGTCGCAGGGCTGAGGTGATTCGCGAGAATATGACCGCGGACTTCTACGACCACGATGGTCCCGGCGGCAAGCCTACCGGTGTAGCTGGCGACGAGGAGATGATGCGCAGGATGTATCAGCTATTCCCCGACCTGCACATCACAATCGACGAGATGATCGCCGAAGGCGACCGTGTTGTCTGCCGGAACCGATGGTTTGGCACCAACGCGAAGACCGGGCGCAAGATGGAGTTCCACGGTTTCGTCGAATGGCGGTTTGAAGGCGACAAGATTGTCGAGCGCTGGGCGACGGTGACCCCACCAACCGAAGTGCCATAGAGAGGCGGTCAGCTGGCGACTGTGGAAGAGTCAGGCTGACTCCGTTCGATCATGCGCCCGCAACTCGGCCACAATCTCCCTAGCAGCCTTGCGCGCCTCGTCCTCGTGGTCCGGCGGAAAGCTGATGGCCCCCACCCGGGCATGACCGCCTCCGCCGTATCGCTCGCAGACCTGGGCCAGGTTCACCATCTTTTCCGGGTCCGCCTTGGTCCAGGGATTCGAACCCACCGCGACCTTGGTTCTGAAGCTCGATTTCGACAAGCCGATCGAGTACGTCGCGTTCGGATAGAGGTAGTAGGGAATGAACTTGTTGAATCCCTCCAGCGGATGGTCGGTAATGTCGAAGTAGATGGTCCCGTCGCGCTCATCGGCGCGGCTTCGAATCAAGTCGAGCGCCTGCTTGTGCCGCTCGAGCAGCGGCGGGAGCAGCGGCGCAACAAACGGCTGAGCCAGCACCTCGCTTAGCGGCATCTCAGTGAGCAATGGAATCAACCGGGGAATGAACTCCTTGTCCTGCGTCGATTCGATGATCAGGGTCAGCTTCATCGCCGGGGCGGCCATCTCAACGGCCGACTCGGGGCTCTCGTACTTTGCGCCATCGACGATATCGGCCCAGCGAATCAGGTCGGCGACGGGTGCAATGTCGAATCCGAAGCGGGTTGAAGCGATGTGCGCCAGGAAGCCGGTGCAGGAGGTGTAGGCGGGATCGAAAAACTTGCGCCCGCCGCATTCCGGATCGCGCTTGCAGGCCAGAAAATTCTCGTGATCCTGCGCCGTCAAAAACGCCGATTGGTGGTGATCGAACCACCAGGTGATGCGCGGAGAACTGGAATATTTGAAATCGACAATGGCGTTCTCGTCGCCGGTAAACTCGCTCTCGTCAAACAGGGCGCCGGCGCGATGCACCAGGCCTTGATACTCGTAGCCCGCGCCCGGGGCGATCCGCTCGCGATGGAAGCGCGTGAACAGCGAGGCTGAGCAAGCTCCGTCAAAGCATTTGTCGTGATAAAAGACGCGAACCCGCAAAACCTTGAGTCCTCCTCGGTCTGAAATCCAAAGGAACCGGAACTGTTAAGCATCAAGGGGATGGCCGCTTGTGTCAAGCGCGGATGAGACATTTGTCATACCACAATAGAAATGTCCCCGTCTTGTCCACAGTAGAAGTGTCCCCTTGTTGAAGTCATGCAGTCGCGTTTAACTGCGCTGCGGTTTGCGGTTTGAAGGGTTGTTTCCAGGGGTGCTGG
>Ga0302319_10002393_pt1 | contig 40658 bp, 26 predicted proteins | sample Bog_T0_2_FD_203319 | JGI IMG/M metagenome (GOLD analysis project Ga0302319, IMG submission 203319) | Peat permafrost microbial communities from Stordalen Mire near Abisko, Sweden - Bog_T0_2 | ecosystem: Environmental > Terrestrial > Soil > Wetlands > Peat | place: Sweden: Abisko, Stordalen Mire... | reverse complement strand
CGCTCACGAAGATCCAGCGAGTACGGCTCGATCATGATCTTCGCCGTTAACACGCTTCGCGAACGACAAACAGCCCCCTTTCGTTCCGTGTCATGGAGAACCGCTGTAATGGAACTTCGCTCGCGGTTGCGGCGTCGCCCTCGACGAGATGGCGCACGATTGCTCTGTCGGTCCTCATCGTGCTCGCGGCGCTGGTGCGTCTCTGGCTCATCCGGCACTTTCCCGAGCCCGACACCGACGCCCCGGGTCACCTAGGCATCGCCCGTGCCCTCCTGACGGATCCGACGAACGTCGCTCTCCACTGGGTCTGGCTCCCCGCGTACCACTTCGTCCTCGCGGCGTTCCTTCTCTTCGGTCTGAGCGCCGACGCCATCCGCGTCGTGAACTGCGCGCTCGCCGTGCTCGTGCCCGTACTCGTGCTCCGGTACGGCCAGAGCACGGCGGATCGTACGCAAAGCGGCGCGTCCACGTACGTGCCCTGGATGGCGGCGGTCCTTTGCGCCGTGTCACCGCTCGTCAACCTGCTCGGAACCTCCGCCCAGCAGGAGACGCTGTTCACGCTTCTCGTGCTCGGAGCCGTCTGGTCGGTCGACCTCGGTCGCTTCGTCCTGGCGGGTGCGATCCTCGCGCTGGCCTCGCTCATACGCTACGAGGCGTGGGGCGCGGTCGTCCTCGTCATCGCGCTGCGCATCATGGGACAGCACCCCGCCATCGGGCGCCTCCCCGCTCGCGTCGCGAACGCCTGCCGACTGCCGCTGGTGATCGCGGCCCCCTCGATCGTCGCCGTGGGCGGGTGGTTCCTCGCGCACAAGCTACGCGAAGGGCAGTGGTTCGGTGTCCTGCGCGAGCTCTATCGCTACACCCACGTGCAGCGCGACAGTCTGCATCGCGACCTCCTCTGGTTCCCCCTCCAGCAGCCCCTCTATCTCTTCGGATCGGTCGTCGCTGTGCTGTTCTTCGCCGGTCTCCGCCGCGCCTGGCGCCCGAGCCACGTCATTCCGCTCGGGATCTACCTGTTCCTCCTGGGGGCCTATGCCTTCAAGGGAGCTCTCGGCAGCGCGCGCTACTACGAATCGGTAACACCGTTCGTCGCGCTCGCGGCGGCGCATGGTGCGTGTTCCGTTGGTGCGCGCTGGCGGTGGATCGCCCCGGCCGCTTTTCTCGCGGCGTCGGTGCAGCTGGTCTCGCTCACGACCCAACTCTTCTTCTGGACGTGGCCGTCGAACGTGGGCGCGCAAACCTCGCCTGCTGCCAGCGGCCCCACTACGGGGGGCGCCAGCAACGGCGGGCGCGCAACCCTGACCAATGCGCCTCCGCCCGGCACGAGATTGCCGGCGCGGGAAGCGCGGACGTCTCGGCACTAGGACATCCCGCCTGCAAGGCGGCTCGGGAGTGAGCCGCCGAAGGCGGCTGGCTTTCGGGGCCGCTCACGAGCGGCGAGATGAGCACCTGAAGAAGGCGGGCGTCACACGAGACGAAGAAAGCTGGTCGATCCGCTCTCGTCTGCTTCTTGGTTGCGGAGTGTTCGACCGACGCAGCACGAACAGCGCCCTCATCTGGGCCATGCGCTTCGGTTCGTTGATCGCCGGCGTCGCGTGCGCTTCATTGCTGAGTTGCGAAGCCGGCACACCCGCTGCGGCGCAGGTCGACGCGAGCGCGCCATCGCCTGAGAGCGTCCCATCCTTGACCGGAGCGATGGTCCGAAGAGCAACCATCGAAGCCTGGAAGAAGAGCCTCGCTCAGCGATTGGAAGGTGTCTGGATCCTACGGGATGCGGATTATCCTGGCTCGCGCCAGGTCTGGGACGTCGGGAACGGCATGGTCCGTATTCGTGACATTGGAGCCCGGTGGGAACAACACGAACGGCTCGTCATTCAATCGCCGTGCTCGCTCGTACGTACGGCGTCAATGGCTGGCGAGGACGTCGTTGAGCGTCGGCTGTCGGAGCGGCTCGGCGGCGGGATCGTCGGAGTCGCACGCCGCGAGGATCTTCGGCAGAAAGGCGAATACTGCGAACATCTCGATTGCGAGCGCGAGGACGTTCATCGTTTCCTCACGGCGGCTAGCTGCATCATTTGAGTCGTGAGTCGCAATATCGATGCCGGCGGCTTCGCCTGCGAAAGCGTTCGACACCGGCGCTGCCCGGAGCGGTGAGCGGGCCCGGTCTCGTCGTCTTTCAGTTCGGGGCAGATCTCTTCTACGCCAACGCGAGCCGCTTTGCGGCGGACGTGCGCGGTCTCGTCGAAGGGGCGTCCTCGCCGGTCAAGTGGCTGGTCGTGGACGCCGGTGCGATCACGAGCATCGATTACTCGGCCGCGCGAGTCGTCGAGGATCTGCAGCGCGACCTTCTACGTCGGGGTGTGAGAGTCAACGGCCGGGCCGCTCCGCGTCTTCCGGTCACGACATCCGCTCCATCGCCACGTCGTATTCGCCACGGCGCGCTGCAGAGTTGCACCTGGCGCGATGGGATAGCGCTCGCTGTGCCTTCGCCACGTGAGCCTCTTCGCCGTGCCAAATCTCCAACGTCGGCTGCTGGATGGCCCGGGCGAAGGAGAACGCCAACGCCCACGGCAACCGCGACCCGAATCGCGAATTCATGGCACTCAGGCGGGCTGACGCGAGCTCGCCTGGCTGGCCGCCCGAAAGGAACGCCACCCCCGGAACGGCTGCGGGTACAGCTCGGAGAAGGCACCCGACCGTGGCGTCGGCCACCTCGTTCACCGACTCTTGCCTCACGCAGCCGAGCCCCGGGAGCACCATGTTCGGCTTCAAGATCATCCCTTCAAGGGTCACTCGCTGTCGGTACATCTGCGCAAACACCGCTCGCAGAACCTCCTCCGTGACCTTGCGGCACTGCTCGAGGTCATGTTCCCCGTCCATGAGCACCTCTGGCTCGACGACGGGGACCAACCCCGCTTCCTGGCACAGCGCCGCATAGCGCGCGAGAGCATGCGCATTGGCGTCGATACAGCCGCTGCTGGGAATTCCCTCTCCGATCGTGATGACGGCGCGCCACTTCGCAAAGCGGGCGCCCATCGTTGAATACTCACCCAGGCGCGCGCGCAACCCGTCGAGCCCTTCGGTCACCTTCTCTCCAGGATGACCGGCCATGTCCTTCGCACCGAGGTCGACTTTGATCCCCGGGATCATTCCCGCGTCGACGATGACCCGGACGAACGGAGTGCCGTCGCCGTTCCGCTGTCGGATCGTCTCGTCGTACAAGATCACGCCACTGATGGACTCGCCGAGCCCTGGCGTGGTCACAATCAGCTCGCGATAGGCGCGCCGATTCTCCTGGGTCTGAGGGATCCCCCACCGAGCGAATCTCTTGTCGCAGGTTCCATTGCTCTCGTCGATGGCGAGCAGGCCCTTGTCGCCCGCGACCAGTGCCTGCGCCGTGCTTGCGATCTCCTCCCTCATTTCACGACCCTCCTTCGTATCGCGCGGTCTTTGAGAGCGCTTCGGAGCCTGAGACGACATCGAAGAGCTCCTCGTCGATGCCGCCTTGGCGCACGCGATGGAACGCGCCCTGGAGACTCTCGAGCGACTCGCTGATGTTCTTCTCGGCACGCTCCATCGCCGCCAGGCGGCTCGCGTTCTCGCTCGCGAGCGATTCGGCGCTCGCCCGGAAGAGCGAGACGAAGAGGTATTCCCGCACGAGCGCGCGCAGCGTCGCCGTGCTGGCGCCAATCACTTCGGGCAGCGTCTTCGTAGGCCAGGGCACCGCGGCCCGCGTCCGGTGCCACTCGTCGTCGAGCGGGAGCAGTCGCTCACGGACGGGCACAAACGCCGCTCCGGACATCGAGCGGTTGTAGAAGAGGTAGAGCTCGGTGAGCTCGCTCCGATCCTGGCGCGCCTCGGTCTCCACGAGGATCTCGCCCACGAGGGGCGCGATGGCCGCGACAGAGCTCGGCACTTCGAAGACTCCCGTCGGCGCGAGGCCCGCGTCCGCGAGGCGCGCGTGCACGCGCTTCCCGACGGCCCAGATACGGGTTCTCCCGCGCGCGGCGGCGAGGGCCTTCACCGCATCGTCGGCCACGATGTCGTTGAACTGCCCAACCAGTCCCTGGTCCGATCCAAACACCACTGCGCCCACCGCCGCGGCCTCGGTTCGCGGCGTTCGTTCGTCTCTCGAGGCCGCGGGCTCTCTCGTCCGAAGACACGCGCCCAGCCCCAGCTCTACGGTTCGATAGTAGTCGGCCAGCGCGCGGACCGACCTCTCGTACTGTCCGATACTCGACGCGGCCAAGGATTTCATCGTTCGGACGACAGACTGCAGGTCCGTCGCGCTGTGGATCCGTCGGCGCAGGCTCGCGGTCGTGTCACTCACGACTTCTTCCCCGCCCTCGCGACCTTGGGCGCGGGTTTCACCTCCGGCTTCGCCACGTTCGTCGCGCTCTTTGGCTCTGTCGGTGGTGGCTTGGGCTGGAAAGGCGCGAGCGCTTTCTGCGCGATATCGAGAATCGTCGTGCGATCTTCTTCGCTCAAGCCTGCGGCCGCTTCGAACCGCGCGCTCACCTCCGCCGGAATGCCCGCAGCTGCCTCGCGCACGGCGTGCTCGGCCTCCGTCATCCGCTCGAGCGGAACCACGTCGAAGAGCTTCGCCGTCAGCGCGACCAAGACGGCAATCTGCGCAGGCACGGAGACCGGAGCGCCCTCCGCCTGCTTCAGACAGGCACGGATGCGCCGTCCGTGTTCGATGCTCGCCCGCGTGTTGGCATCTAGGCTGGCGCCAAACCGAGCAAACGTCTCTAGCTCCTCGAACTGCGCGTACGCCAGCTTGAGGTCACCTGCGACCGAGCGGTACGCCGCTCGCTGCGCGTCGCCGCCGACGCGCGACACGGACTTCGCGACATCGACCGCCGGGAGCACGCCCAGCTCGAACAGCGATGGCGAGAGATAGATCTGGCCGTCGGTGATCGAGATCAGGTTGGTCGGGATGTACGCGGAGATGTCCTGCGCTTCCGTCTCGATGATCGGCAGGGCCGTGAGAGAGCCACTTTTCAGCCCCTCGCGCAGGTGCGTGGCGCGCTCGAGAAGGCGTGAGTGAATGTAGAAGATGTCCCCGGGGAACGCTTCCCGGCCCGGAGGGCGGCGTAGGAGGAGAGAGAGCTCACGGTAGGCCCGCGCGTGATGCGTGAGATCGTCGTACACGATCAGCACGTCGCGCCCCGCTTCCATGAAGTGCTCGGCAATACTGGTCCCAGCGTACGGAGCGATGTAGGCGAGCCCCGGCGGGTCGTTCCCCTCGGTCACGACCACGACGGTGTAGTCCATCGCGCCCTTCTCTCGAAGGACGGCCACGGCCTTTGCCACGGCGGAAGCGCGCTGGCCAATCGCGCAGTACACGCACACGACGTTTTTTCCTCTTTGGTTGAGGATCGTGTCGATCGCAATGGCCGTCTTGCCCGTCTGCCGATCTCCCAGAATCAACTCGCGCTGGCCGCGGCCTATCGGAATGAGAGCGTCGATAACCTTCAAGCCCGACTGGAGCGGTACCGTGACCGGCGCTCGGTCCATGATGGGCGGGGCCGGGCGTTCGATGGGCAGGCGCCGACTCGTGACCACCGGCCCCTTCCCGTCGAGCGGCTCGCCCAGCGGGTCGATCACGCGCCCCACCAATCCGTCGCCGACAGCCACGTCCATGACGCGGCCAGTTCGCTCGACCTCGTCGCCCGCATGAAGAAGCCAGTAGTCGCCGAGCAACACAACCCCGATTTCGTCCTCATCCACGTTGAACGCGATGCCAAGAACGCCGCCAGGGAACTTCACGAGCTCTTCGAAGCCCACGTTCGGGAGACCCGATACCTTGGCGATGCCGGTCGCTACGCTGACGATCGTTCCTACCTCGCGCGGCGCCAGTCGCAGCGCGAAGGTCTCGCGGGCCTGACCCATCCCGGCGAAGGCGTCATCGAAGGCCCTCTGCAAGCTATCTTGCGGCGCGCTCATGCCTTTGCCGCCTCCGCCTTCGATGCTTCGGGTTTGGGAGCGGGTTTCGCCTCCGGCTTCGCTTCGACGGGACCCTCCGGCGCCGGCTCGACGGGAGCCTCTGCCTTCGGCTTCGCTTCGACCGGAGCCTTCGCCTTCGCTTCGACCGGAGCCTCCGCCTTCGGCTTCGCTTCGACCGGAGCCTCCGGCTTCGGCTCTGGCTTCGCTTCGACCGGAGCCTCCGGCTTCGGCTCGACGGGAGCCTTCGCCTTCGCCTCCGCTTTCGGCTCCGGCTTCGACTCCACGGGAGCCTCCGGCTTCGGCTCGACGGAAGCCTTCGCCTTCGCCTCTGGCTTCGCTTCGACCGGAGCCTCCGGCCTCGGCTCGACGGGAGCCTTCGGCTTCGCCTCCGCTTTCGGCTCCGACTCCACGGGAGCCTTCAGCTTCGGCACGACGGGAGCCTCCGCCTTCTCCCTCTCCTTCAGCAACTCACCCACGCTGTCTTCAAGGGACGCCAGGTAGCTCTCGATGTTCCATCCCACCTTCAGGCCGTTCGTTGCGAGCTCGATCCCGCAGACCAGGTCGGGCGCCGTTTCGAACCGCACGTGGACGTCTGCCGAGAAGGTCTCGTTGAGTGCATTCTGAATGGTCGCGCGCTCCTTCGCGGGCAGGTCGAACGCCGTGCGCACGAGTGCCGGGGACGCCGTCTTGAGCGCGTCGGCGAGCCGTCCTTTGTCCTGACCCCCCATCTCTCGCAGGTGGCGAGTGAACACCTCACCAAAGCGCTCCTCCAAGCTCGTCGTGGCGAGATCGGCGAGAGCCTTCCGTGCGATCGCGAACACCTCCTGCTGGGTCCGGCGCCGGAGGGCTTGACCCAGGCCCTGAGCCTCGGTTCTCAGCGTTTCCTGTCGCTTCAGACTGAGGGCATCGGCCGCCTGCCGAGCTGCGTCGAGGAGTCGGTGGCGCTCGGCCGCCGCCTCGTCCGTCGCCTGTTTCAAAAGCGCCGCGCGCTGCTGGTCGAGATCCGCCTGCTTGTGCTGAAACTCGTCGCGCTCCTTCGCGGCCTCGGCCTTCTTCGCGGCTGCGTCGGCGAGCTCCGCGGCGATCCGCTTCTCCCGTTCATCGATCGCGTGCAGGACAGGCTTGTAGAGAAAGCGCTTCATCAGCCACACGAGGATGAGAAAGTTGAGCGCCTGCGCACCGACGGTGAACCAGTCGATCAGCATGCGCTACTTACCCGCGGCTTGCGCGATGGCGTAGTGCCAGAAAGGGTTGGCGAAAATGAGGATCATCGACACGACGAAGCAGTAGATCGCCAGCGATTCGATCATCGCCAGTCCAACGAAAAGCGTCCGCGTGATCGTTGCAGACGCATCGGGCTGCTGGGCGAGCGCGCTCAGCGCAGTCGCTACCGCCTTCCCTTCCGCCAGCGCAGGCCCCAAAGCTCCGAACCCGATCGTCATGCCGGAGACGACGATGGACGCGACCGCGATCGTGGTGATGCTCATACTATCCATGGGAGTTTCCTTTGGTTGGTGCTGCACCCACCGCGCTGCTTGCCGGCGTGGCTTTGCGGTCACGAGTGCGCGTCGCGGCAGCGATGTACACCGCAGCCAGGATCGTGAAGATGTACGCCTGCACCATGCCGGTGAGCAGGCCGAGCACCGTCATGACGATTGGGAATAGAAACGGCGTGATCGTGAGAAGAATGCCGATGATCATCGCGCCGCTCATCATGTTCCCGAAGAGCCTCACGGCGAGCGCGAGCGTCCGCGAAAGCTCGCTGATGATGTTGAACGGCAGCATGATGACGGTTGGCTTCGTGTAGGACGCCAGGTATCCGCCCAGGCCCTGCTCCTCGACGCCAAAGAATGGAACGGCGACGAACACGCACAGGGCGAGCGCCGCGGTCGTCGAGAGCGAGCCCGTCGGCGGCTGGAATCCGGGGATGATCGTGCAGAGGCTGGCCGCGGCGACGAATACGAAGAGGGTCCCCAGGAAGGCGAGGTATTTTTCCGGGTGGGGCAGGCCGACGTCCTCGATCTGTTTCTCGATCGCAGTCACGATGATTTCGACGAGGTTCTGCCAGCGGGAGCGCTTCGCGTCGGTGGACAGGTGGCGCGTGATCAGCTTCGACCCGGCCGTCAGAACGAGCATCAGCGCCCACGTGAACACGATGGTCCCGTTGAGCTTGAAGAAGCCGTGTTGCCAGTAGATCTGCTGATCAGGAGTGAGGTGCATCGACCGCCTCCCGCGCCGGACCGACAGGCTTGCTCTTCGGCGCTCGCGTCCAGGCCGTCACGGTCACGCTCGCGACAAAAAATCCAAGGACGCACGGCGGAAGCCGCTCCCAGTGGGCGCGCGAGACGAGGTAGAAGCCCGCAAGTGTGACCCCTGTCCGGAGGAGCAAGCTGCCGAGGAACCACAGCGCAGGCCGCCCGGACGAAAGGCCTCTGCGAACCGTCAGCCAAAGACCTCCGTAGAAGAACGCGCCCAGCAGCGCCCCCGCCACCCCCGCCCGTACCAGCGCCAAGCTCTCATTCATCCCGGTCCTCCTTTTCCTCGCGGATCGTCTTGTCTTCCGCGGCGACCCAGTGCCAGGCGTTGAGGCAGCCAATCACGAGCCCTGCCATGAGCAGCGCCAACGTCCACGAGTGGCTCGATTGTCGCTGGTCCAGCCAGAGACCCAGCGCAGCGCCGAGCACGGTGGGGATCGCGACCGACCAGCCGATGAGGCCCATCATTCCCAGGCCGAACCAGACCCGGGTCGGGTTGCGCTGCGCCCCGAGCTTGCGCACCGCCTTCGCCCCCACTTCCTCGGCGAACGTCGGTCCGGCCTTCGAGGCCCTCCTCGTCGGCTTCTCACTCATGATGAAAGGCCGCCAGCCGCTCGAGGAGTCCGGCCTCCAGCTTCGCCATGACCGTGCGGACACTCTTTTCGCGAACATCCAGGGTCATGAACTCCTTCTCGACTGACTGGCGGAGGTGGCCGAGGTCGGTCCCCCCGTGTGCTCGGCGCACGGACACGAGGACGTCCAGGCCGGTCTTGACGAGTACGCCGTCGTCCACGGCCACGTAGACCTCACCCTCCGCCTCGACTTCGTAGGTCAGAATTCCCGGCGTGAGCGCCGCCACGCAATCGAGTCGGTGGGGCAACAGGCCGAACGAGCCTGCGCGTGCTTCCGCGACGATGCGGGAGACCCCGGTCTTTTCCACGAAGACCTCGAACGGCAGGAGAATCCTAAGATTCATGCGTTCTAGCGGCATGCTGGACCTCCGGCTGAGGCGCCCCGGGCTCATGCCCGGGCTTCGGCTTTGCTGAGGCGGGGGCGGCGCCGGGTTTCGGGTTGGCCTTCGCTTCGTTGATGGCCCCGATCATGTAGAGCGCGCTCTCGGGGTAGTCCTTGAATTCGTCACGCAGGATGCGCTCGCAGCCGTCCAGGGCATCTTTGAGGCTCACGAGCTTCCCCTTGTGGCCGGTGAACCGCTCCGTCGTGAAGAAGGGCTGGGTGAGAAAGCGCTCCAGCCGGCGAGCACGAGCGACCACCGCGCGATCCTCCGGCGAGAGTTGCTCGAGCCCGAGCATGGCGATGATGTCCTTCAGGTCCCCATATTGCGCCAGCGTTCGCCGGATTTCCTGCGCCAAGAGATAGTGCCGTTCCCCGACGACGCCCGGCGTGGCCATCTTGGAGCTGGATTGAAGCGGGTCAATCGCGGGATAGAGGCCTTCGCCCGCCCGCTTGCGCGAGAGCACGATGGACGCGGAGAGATGTGAGAACGTATGCACCGCCGCCGGGTCGGTGAAGTCGTCCGCGGGCACATACACCGCCTGGATGGACGTGATGGCGCCGGTGTCTGTGTTGGCGATACGCTCCTCGAGGCGGGAGAGCTCCGTACCCATCGTCGGCTGATAGCCGAGACGCGATGGCATCTGGCCCATCAGACCGGACACCTCCATGCCGGCCTGAATGAAGCGAAAGATGTTGTCGACCAGCAGCAGCACGTCGCGATGCTCGTCGTCCCGAAAGTACTCCGCCATCGTCAGCGCGGCATGTCCCACGCGGAACCGCGCGCCGGGCGGCTCGTTCATCTGACCGAAGATCATCACCATGCGCGGCAACACGCCGGAGTCCTTCATGCCGCGGTAGAGCTCTTCCCCTTCGCGGCAGCGTTCGCCGATTCCGCAGAAAAGACTGACGCCCTCGTGGTGTTCCACCATGTTGTGAATCATCTCCGTGAGCAAGATGGTCTTTCCCACCCCCGCTCCGCCGAAGAGCCCCGCCTTTCCACCTCGCTCGAGGGGCACCAGCACGTCGATGACCTTGATTCCCGTCTCGAAGACCTCGGACTTCGTGGAGCGGCGCGCCAGTGGCGGGGGAGCTTGATGCACGGAACGCCACTGGACGTCGGACAACGCCGCCCCGCGATCGATGACGTTGCCGAACACGTCGAACATCCGCGAGAGAATCTGCTTCCCCACGGGAGCCTTGAGCGGCCCACCCGAGTCCTCCACCGCCATGCCACGAGCCAGACCATGGGTCGTGGTCAGTGCGATTCCGCGCACATGATGCGCATCCGTCTGGCTCAGAACTTCGAGAACGATGCGACCCTTTTCTCCCGCATGCAGAACCGAGTAGATGGCCGGAAGACGGTCGTCGAAGCGCACGTCCACGACGCTCCCGCGCACCGCGACGACGACGCCCCGATTCTTTGAGAGCTCAGCATCCATGGCGACTCATCGCCCTCTGGCGGCGCCCCATCTCCAATTGCGAATCTCCGGCAGGTCTTCACCGTGCTTGTCGATGTAGTGTTTGTGCTCGATCAGCTTGTCCTGAACCATCTGCTTCAGGTAGGCCCCCTTGGCCCCCACCGCCGGAACGCGATCGATCACGTCCTGTACGAGGTGGAAGCGGTCCAGATCGTTCTGCACTCTCATGTCGAACGCCGTCGTGATCGTCCCCTCTTCCTTGTAACCACGCACGTGCAGGTTCCGGTTCGTGCGGCGATACGTCAGCCGATGGACGAGCCATGGGTATCCGTGGAAGCCGAAGATGATGTGCTTGTCCTTCGTGAAGAGCGAGTCGTAGTCCGTGTCGCTGAGCCCGTGCGGGTGCTCGCTCTTGGACTGAAGTTTCATCAAGTCCACGACATTCACGACGCGTACCTTCAGCGCGGGGAGGTGCTCTCGTAGGATCGATACGGCGGCCAGAACCTCCAGCGTGGGCGTGTCGCCGCAGCAGGCCATCACCACGTCCGGCTCGCCGCCCTCGTCGTTGCTGGCCCATTGCCAGATGCCGACGCCTTCCGTGCAGTGAACGACCGCCGCGTCCATGTTCAGCCATTGCGGCAGTGCATGCTTGCCCGCCACGACCACGTTGACGTAGTGCCGCGTGCGCAGGCAGTGATCGAAGACGGACAGAAGACAATTGGCGTCCGGCGGCAGGTAGACCCGGACGATGTCTGCCTTCTTGTTGATGACGTGGTCGAGGAACCCCGGGTCCTGGTGCGTGAAGCCGTTGTGATCTTGCTGCCACACGTGAGAAGCAAGGAGATAGTTCAGTGAGGCTATCTTGCGCCGCCACGGGAGCTCGGACGTCACCTTCAGCCACTTGGCGTGCTGACTGAACATAGAATCGACGATGCGGATGAAGGCCTCATAGCTGTTGAACACGCCGTGCCTACCCGTCAGCAAGTACCCTTCCAGCCACCCTTCGCACTGGTGCTCGCTGAGCATGGAGTCGAGAACGCGTCCGGTGGGTGCCAGGAACTCGTCGTTCTCTGCATTACGCGCGTCCCACTGGCGATTCGTAACCTCGAACACCGCCCCCAGAAGGTTCGAGAGCGTCTCGTCGGGACCGAAGACCCGGAAGTTCCGTTCTTCCTGGTTCAGCTTCGTCACGTCGCGGAGGAACTTGCCCAGGACGAGCGTATCTTGTCCGTCCACGGCACCCGGCGATGGCACGTTCACGGCGTGCGCGTGAAAGTCCGGCATCCGCAGCTCGCGGAGTAGGATGCCGCCGTTGGCGTGGGGATTCGCGCCCATCCGGCGCGCGCCCGTCGGTGCGAGGGCGGCCAGTTCCGCGATAAGGCGCCCGTTTCCGTCGAAGAGCTCCTCGGCCTTGTAGCTCTTCATCCAGCTCTCGAGTTGGCCGACGTGCTCGGGGTGCTCCCGGTCCACGAGGAGCGGCACCTGGTGCGCTCGGAAAGTCCCCTCGATCGGAAGACCATCGACGACCTTCGGTCCCGTCCAACCTTTCGGTGACCGGAGGACGATCATCGGCCAGCGCGGCCGTGCGGCATCCTTCGTTGCCCGCGCGTTGCTCTGGATGTTCCGAATGTCCTCGATGACCTTCTCGAGGGTGGCGGCCATCAGCTGGTGCATCGCTTCCGGCTCGTGACCCTCGACGAAGTGGGGCGTCCATCCGCAGCCCCGCAGGAATTGTTCCAGCTCTTCGTGCTCGATGCGCGCTAGGACGGTCGGGTTGCTGATCTTGTAGCCGTTGAGGTGAAGGATCGGCAGGACCGCCCCATCGGTCGCGGCGTCGAGGAACTTGTTGGACTGCCACGCGGTGGCGAGCGGTCCCGTCTCCGCTTCACCGTCGCCGATGACGCAGGCCACGAGCAGGCCCGGATTGTCGAACACGGCTCCGAAGGCGTGGCTGAGCGAGTATCCGAGCTCGCCGCCCTCGTGAATCGACCCGGGCGTCGTCGGCGCAACGTGGCTGGAGATGCCGCCGGGGAAGGAGAACTGCGTGAACAGCTTCTTCAGCCCGGCTTCGTCCTGGCTCACGTTCGGGTAGATCTCGCTGTAGGTCCCCTCCAGGTACGTATTGGCGACCAAGGCCGGACCGCCATGGCCGGGTCCCGCGATGTAGATCACGTTCAGGTCGTACTTCTTGATGACCCTGTTCAAGTGCACGTAGATGAAGTTCTGGCCGGGCGTCGTCCCCCAGTGGCCGACCACGAGCGGCTTCACGTGGGAGAGCTTGAGCGGCTCCTTCAGCAGCGGATTGTCGTAGAGATAGATCTGGCCCACCGAGAGATAATTGGTGGCGCGCCAGTAGGCATCCGTCTTGTAAAGGAGTTCCGCGGACAGCGATTCTGCGGTCATGGTTTCTTCTCCGCGTTGCATCCAACGCCCAGCACGAGAGATACGGACCTTGCGATCACCGGTGGCGCTCAGCAGTCAGCTCTTGGGTTGCGTTCATGGGCTAGGAACTCGCTCGTAGGTCACCGCTGCCAAAGGATGCGGTTGCACTCGAGTGGGACCGCGAGGCCGTCGCACTTCGCCGTGATACGGACCGTGTAGTCCGCCGCTGGACGGACTGCGGACACGGCCGTGCTGTAGACGAAACGACCGGAGCCACCGTCCGCCGAGCAAGCCCGCTTCATCTCTTGCCGCGCGGGCTCCTTGCCTGCGACTCCGTCGGCGTAGAGCTCAACCCGGACCGCCGCCGGGTCGAGGTCACCGAGAGAGACCGCAACGTCCAGTAGGTGCTGCCCGTCGTGAGTTTGCGCCCTTACCTCGCCAACACGCAGCGTGGCCCATTTCTCGCTCATCGCCTGCTTCCCGCGCACGATGTTGCGGCCTATGGCGGCCTTGTCGGCCGCGCGCCCGCGGTACGCAGCGGCGGCGGGGAGATAGTGCCCCTCCGTGTATTCACGCACCGTGCGGTTCGCCGAGAAGCGCGGCGTCAATTGCGCCATGCTCTCGCGCATGCGCTTGACCCACGCCCTAGGGATGCCGCTCGGGTCGCGGTCATAGAATTCCGGGATCACCTGTCGCTCGAGTAGCTCGTAGAGCGCATTGGCTTCGACGCCGTCCACGGCGGGATCGTCGCCATGCTCCTGGCCGTCGCCCAGAGCCCACCCCACCTCGGGGGAGTAGGCCTCGGCCCACCAGCCGTCCAACTCCGAGAGGTTGATGCCTCCGTTCACGAGCACCTTCATGCCGCTCGTTCCGCACGCCTCCCACGGTCGCCGAGGCGTGTTGATCCAGACATCGACCCCCTGGACCAGGTGCTCCGTCAAAACCATGTCGTAGTCGCTCAAGAAAATGACGTGAGGGCGCACCTCAGGTCGTCGGATGAACGTGATCCATGCGCGAATCAGCGCTTGCCCCGCGCCGTCCTCCGGATGGGCCTTGCCCGCAATGATCAGTTGGACCGGGCGCCCACGATCGGCCAGAAGACGCAGCAGTCTCTCGGGATCGCGCAGGAGCAGGTCCGGCCTCTTGTAGGTCGCGAAGCGGCGCGCGAAGCCGAGGGTCAACGCGTTCGGGTCGAAGAGGTGCTTCGCTGCCTCGACCGCCTCGGGCAGGGCCCCTGAGGCCGTCAGCTGCCGGGACAATCGGCCGCGGGCATAGGTGACGAGCAACTCGCGGGCGGAAGTACGGAGCTCCCACAAGCGCTCGTCGGGTACGCCGCGGATCCCCTCCGCCAATGTCTCCGTGGGCCCGCGCCAGCGGTCCTTTCTGCACGCTTTCGTCCACAGGTCGTCCGCGGCGGCCGAGTCCCACGTCGGCATGTGGACTCCGTTGGTCACGTGACCGATCGGAACCTCCTCTTCCGGCCACCTCGGAAACAGTGGTGCGAAGATGCGCCGGCTCACTTCACCGTGAAGGCGACTCACGCCGTTGACAGCCCCGCTCCCTCGGACGGCGAGGTAGGCCATGTTGAATGCCTCGGATGAGTCGTTCGGGTCGCAGCGCCCGAGGGCAAGCAGATCGCGGGTCGTGATGCCGAGCTTCTGCTCCGCGTAAGCGCCGAGGTATCGACGGACGAGGTCCGGCGCAAACCGGTCGAACCCTGCGGCCACTGCCGTGTGCGTCGTGAACACGTTTCCCGGCCGGGTGACGGCCATCGCGACGTCGAAGGGCTGCCCGGCTTCTTGCATGAGACCGAGGGCGCGCTCGAGTACGGCGAGCGCGGCATGTCCTTCGTTCAGATGGCAGACCTCCGGCTTCAGTCCCATCGCGGCAAGAAGCCGCCAGCCGCCGATCCCGAGGACGATCTCCTGCTGTAGACGCAGCTCTGGCCCGCCTCCGTAGAGCTCGCTCGTGATCGCGCGGTGGGCCGGAAGATTCGTGGCGTCGTTGCTGTCGAGCAGATACAGCTTCACCCTCCCGACCTGGACCTGCCAGGCGCGCAGCCACACTGCGTACCCAGGTAGAGCGACCTGGAACCGCAACCACTCCCCGTTCGAGAGGCGTAACGGTGTGATCGGCAACTGCCCCGGGTCGTTGTACGGGAAGAGAGCTTGTTGAGAGCCATCCTGGCCGATCACCTGACGGAAGTAGCCTTGCTGCCAAAGGATGCCGACGCCCACCACGGGAACGCCCAGGTCGCTGGTGGCTTTGAGCTGGTCGCCCGCGACGTTGCCGAGGCCCCCCGAGTAGATGGGTAAGGCCTCGCTCAACATGAATTCCATGCTGAAGTAGGCAGCACACGTCAGAGCGCTCTGCGGGTGGGCCTTCTGGAACCACGCTGGCGATTCCGCTTCGCGCCGCCTCTTCTGAATCATGTCGTCCACGAGCTTGCGAAACAGGGGGTCAGCCCACGCGCGCTGGATTTGATCCCGCGAGACCGTCTGCAGAACGACCCAGGGGTTCTGCGTGGTCTCCCAGAGAGTGGGATCGAGGCGCCGCCATACCTCGTCGGTCGCGTGATTCCACGACCAGCGCAAGTCCAGAGCCAGCAGCGCCAGCGAATCGAAACCTTCGTCTTGCCCGCGGGACACGTCACCCTTACTCATTTTTGCCCTTCGCCCTCGTCTCGGCTGTGGACTTCTGCGCGCTGGGTTCCGGCTGCCAGAGCCTTGGTGACGAGGTCCTGGGCCTCCTCCAGAACGCGGGCCAGATGGCTCGCTCCCCGGAAGCTCTCGGCATAAATCTTGTAAATCGCCTCGGTCCCGGAGGGGCGCGCCGCGAACCATGCGCTCTCGGCGACAACCTTCAATCCGCCGATGGGCGCACGGTTACCTGGGGCGCTCGTGAGGATTGTCTGGATCCGCTCGCCGGCCAGGTCCTTGGCCAAGACCTGCTCCGGCGAGAGCTTCGCCAGCAGCTCCTTCTGTGCGGGCGTGGCCTGTGCCTCGACGCGGTCGTAGACCGGCTCACCAAATTCCCGCGTGAGTTCACGGTAAAGCTCCCCCGGATCGCGATCCGTCCGCGCCGTGATCTCTGCTGCGAGCAGCGCGGGGACGATTCCGTCTTTGTCCGTCGTCCAGACGCTGCCATCCCGACGGACGAAGCACGCGCCGGCACTCTCTTCTCCGCCGAAGCAAAGGGAGCCATCGAGCAGGCCATCGACGAACCACTTGAAGCCAACGGGAACTTCGTAGAGCTGGCGCCCGAGCTTCGCGGCGACGCGATCGATGATCTGGCTGGTCACCACCGTCTTTCCGATCGCCGCTTCTTTGCGCCAATGAGGCCGGTTCTCGAGGAGGTACCGGATGGCGACGGCGAGATAGTGATTCGGCGCGAGCAACCCGGCGCTCTTGGTGACGATCCCGTGCCGGTCGTGGTCGGTATCGCAGGCGAACGCGATCTGGAAGCGGTCCTTCAGCGCGATGAGCCTCTGCATCGCGTAGGGCGAGGATGGATCCATGCGGATCTGTCCATCCCAGTCCCGAGTCATGAATCGGAACGTAGGGTCGACCGCCTCGTTCACGACCGTCAGGTTCAATCTGTAGCGCTCAGCGATGCGGCCCCAGTAGTGGACTCCGGCTCCTCCGAGCGGATCGACTCCCATGTGAATATTGGCGACGCGAATGGCCTCCATATCGATGACGTTGGCGAGATCCGCAATGTACTCGTCGCGATAGTCGTACCGATGCGTCGTGGCTGCGTGAAGGGCCCTCTCGAACGGGACTCTCTTCACGCCCGCGAGACCGTTCTGGAGGAACTCATTCGCCTTGGTCTCGATCCAGACCGTAACGCCCGACTCCGCCGGCCCACCGTTGGGAGGGTTGTACTTGAACCCGCCGTCGTGGGGCGGGTTGTGAGAAGGCGTGATGACGATCCCGTCCGCGAGCCCCGCCTTACGACCGCGATTGTAGGTTAGGATCGCGTGCGAGACGACCGGGGTTGGAGTGTACTCGTCCTCTTGCGCGAGCATGACCTCGACTTCGTTGGCTGCGAGCACCTCGAGCGCGGTCGTCAAGGCCGGCACCGAGAGTGCGTGCGTGTCCATACCGAGAAACAACGGCCCGTCGATCTGCCCCTGCTGGCGGTAGAGGCAAATGGCCTGGGTGATCGCCAAGATGTGCCATTCGTTGAACGTCCTTGCGAACGACGACCCTCGATGCCCCGAGGTGCCGAACGTCACCCGTTGTTCCGGCGAGTGGGCGTCCGGTCTCTCGGCATAATAGGCGGTGACGAGCCGGGGCACGTTCACCAAGCTCGATGCCTCGGCCGGCTTTCCTGCGCAGGGGTTCACCTTCATCTCTGCTGTTCCTCGTGTCCACCGACGTGATTTGCGGGGCCGCCTAACGCCGCATCAGCGAAACCAAGGCGGCCACCAGAAGAGCGCCGTGAGCACCCAGAGGAGGCCGATGAAGAACAGCATCCAGACGACGTCCCCACCCCACCCCCAGGATTCGTGTTTGAACGGGCCTGGGGCACCACTCGCGGCCAGGTGGTGGCTGCGGCGCCGTTGCACGTAGCTAGGGTAGGGCGGGCCCCAGCCGCGGTAGCCCCAACCGTAGCCGAGCGGAGGGATGAGAATGAAAGCCATGAAGATGATCCAGATCAACCACCATGAGCTCATCGTTAGGATCTCCTCATCCGCGACCGTCGCCCAGCTCGAGCGTCGACGGGAAAGGGCGCAGACGCTGCCGGACCGTCTGCAAGTTCGCAGCCGGCGGGAGGTCGTCGAAGAGACCGCGGATGTGCTGCCGACTTGCGGCCTGCGGCCGCGTGAGTCTTTTCCGCGCCCGATGACGACTGCTGGGGCTTCGAGCGCGCAGCGCGAATCGCTAGCTCATCCGACTGCGTGCGCAGCCGCTTCCGTTCGGCGAAGCAATTGCGTGAGCACAGATGCCCGCCGGCGTCGGCCCCCTTGCGCACGCTGTTTGCAGCGCCGGCCACAAGAGGAGATTCATCATGCCTGCTCATGAGACGCATGCGAATCACGCGCACAAGCACGGCGCCGGCTGCGGCCATCAAGCTGTGAAGCACGACGGGCACACTGACTACCTCCACGACGGTCATCTGCACCATGCGCAAGGCGATCGCGTGGAGGAGCACGCGGTCGCGGTCGGCGGGCCCAACCCGGCTCCTTGCACACCTGCCCATGCTTGCGGTGCCCACGATGCGACCCACCAACATGGCGACGGATGTGGGCACGAAGCCGTGCCGCACGGAGATCACGTCGACTACTTCGTCGGCGGGCACTTGCATCATGCGCACGGCGGCCACTGCGACGATCACGGCAAGCTCTCGGTCGGCTAAGGTCTCACAGCGCACGCTGCGCGCCGCCTCGGCCGCGCCCTTCTTCGCACCGGCTAGACGAGGCCAGTGCGACGCCGACCGGCGCACGAAGATGTCAGAGCTGGGTCCGCGACGCTGCCCTTCGTAGTCGTACTCCGGACTGTGGCGTTCTTGCCCGAGTGCGGCGCTTCCGTACCCGTGAAGCATCCGGGTTGCCTAGCCGGTCTTCGAAGGTGCGGGGTCGGTCGGTCGGCTCTTCAGCCGAGGGGCGCTCCTGCAGGGCGAGCTGCAGGGTCATGCCAACCACCGTCGCGCGCGACGAGAGCATTGGCCTCGGGCGGCCCCCAGGTCTTTGGTTCGTAGAAGAGGACGGGCTCATGCCCCTCGAGAAGCGAGTCGACCGCGCGCCACGACGCTTCGACAGCGGTCTCGGTCGCGAAGAGCGTCGGGTCGCCATCGATGGCGTCGCCGAGCAAGCGCTCGTAGGGGAGCATCTCCACGGAGACGTCGCTCGCCGCCAGGAGCTCGGCCGTCCGCCCGGCCATCTCTTCACCGGGCACTTTTGAGCGGACGCCGAGCACGGTGGCGACGTCCGGTCCGAGGCGGAAGCGGAGTTGATTGGCGTTTCGTGGGTCGAGTGCGGCCCGATCGAACACGGCCACGGGCGGAGGCTTCAGTCGGACCAGGACCTCGGTAGCGGTGACAGGTAGGCACTTACCGGCGCGGATGAAGAAGGGGACCCCCGCCCATCGCCAGCTGGCGATGGTGAGGCGGACCGCTACGAAGGTCTCGACCTGAGAGTCGGCAGAGACGCCCTGAACCTGTCGGTAGCCGTGGAACTGCCCGCGGACCATGCTCGCGCGATCCGCTGGCTCGACGGCTTCGAGGAGGCGCGTCCTCGCGTCGCGGAGCGCGGACGCGGCGCCGCTCTCGGGCGCCTCCATGGCCAGGCAGGCGACGATCTGGAGCGCGTGGTTCTGGACTACGTCGCGGATCGCACCCGTCTCCTCGTAGAGCGGCCCGCGCCCGTCGATGCCGAAGCTCTCGGCCATCGTGACCTGGATGCTCTGGACGAAGTTGCGATTCCAGATCGGCTCGAGGAACGAGTTGCCGAATCGAAAGTAGAGGAGGTTCTGGACGGGCTCCTTACCGAGATAGTGGTCGATGCGGAAGATCGCCTCCTCGGGGAAGACGGTTCGTAGCGAGGCGTTGAGCTTCGCGGCCGACGCGCGATCCCTCCCGAACGGCTTCCTCCGTCGATCATCACGCGCCACACGCCGTCCACGTCCTTCACCCAGACGGACTGGAACACGCCGGTCCGGAAACGCGGCTTCGCGTCCGGGCTCACCGCCTCGAGCCAGTAGGGGCCGCGCGAGAGCACCACGCGTGGATCGCCCGTCAGCACCACCGAGGTGGGATGCCACTCCAGGTGCGTCTTCTCGCCCTGGATGATGCCTCGCCACGCCTCCGCGATCGCCTCGCGCCCCCGCAGCGGCGGATCGTCGACGAAGACGGCCCCCGGGTGGACATGCTCCGCGAAGGTGTGCGCGTCGTGCTCGCGGACGGATCGCGCGAACTCGACCTCGCGGTCCCAGACGGCGCACTCGGTGGCGGAGGGCGCTACGGCAGGCGGGGGGGCGGCGCAGGCGACGGGCACGAGACCGAGGGCGATCGAGAGCGAAGCGAGCGGGAAGCGGACGGTCGGCAAGCGCATGTCGTCAGAACACCGGTGCACGGCGAGAGTTCGCGAAGAACGAACCGGCGTCCGCGTGAGCGGCGCATCGATGCCGGTGGCTTCGCGCCTGAGAAAGCGTTGCCTTCCCCGGCACTGAGAGCTTCTTGCACGACACCCGAACGACGGACGGGGCGCTTTGCGAGCGTGAGCCATTCACGCGTGGAGCGCGCGCCGGCTCGCTCCAGCTCGGGTAGTGCGGGGGCGACTCCGGGCGGCAGCGTGGCGTCCGGATGGACCCCATGGTGACCACGGGAACGGTTCGGTGCTTGCAGCGCTCTCGCCCAAAGGTCGCGCCTCCAGAAGGGGTGCCCCTCGTTCGCAACGCGCTTGCTCCGGTTGTGCAAAACGGGCTGCCGATCTCCGCCGTTCAGTCTGGAACCATACGAAGGACCGTGGCTCGGCGGCTGAGCCGACGAGGTCGTCGAGCCCCGTCGAATCCGAGCCGAACAACGCCGGCGGATCGAGGACGCAGCCGAGCCGCCTCTCCAAGAACGACTGACCCGCGAGGTTGAAGATGAATTACACGAAACATTTCCGAGTCACGCCTGGGCGTGCCCTGAAGCTCGAGAAGATCGACCCCGCATTCACGGATCGCCGGGAGTCTCACGAGGACGCGGCGGAAGAGCTCGAACGCGATCGCGCAAAGCTGCGATCACTCCAAGAGCTGCTCTACGCCGATGGCCGTTTCTCTCTCATCATCTGCTTGCAGGGGTTGGACGCGGGAGGCAAGGATGGGACGATCAACCACATCCTCGGCGCGATGAACCCGCAGGGATGCAACGTGGCGGGCTTCAAGGAACCTACCCGCGAAGAGCTCGCTCACGACTTCCTCTGGAGGATTCACCGGCAAACTCCTCCTCGCGGGAGGGTGACGATCTTCAACCGCTCCCACTACGAGGACGTCCTGATCGTGCGCGTTCACGAGCTCGTCCCGGAGGCGGTCTGGTCGCACCGCTACGAGCAGATCAACGCGTTCGAGAGCGCGCTCGTCGACGACAACACCCACATCCTCAAGTTCTTCCTCCACATCTCGAAGAAGGAACAGCTGCGTCGGTTCAAAGAGCGGCTCGACGAGCCGGCGAAGCGGTGGAAGATCAGCGAGTCGGACTACAAGGAACGACGGTTCTGGGGCGACTACGAGCGAGCCTACGAGGACGCCCTCTCCCGGTGCAGCACCAAGCATGCCCCCTGGTTCGTGATCCCGTCGGATCACAAGTGGTTCCGGAATCTCGCGATCGGGCGGATCGTCGTCGAGCACCTCGAGGGGCTCAAGATGAAGTTCCCGCGACCGTCGGTGGACATCGAGCAGATCCGGCGCGAGTACCACGCCGCGAGAAGGGGGTAGGCTCCCGGGATGGCCTGGTTCTTTCGCGGCCTGCGCCCGTTCACGCGAACCGGCGCGATCCGCGACACGCTCGCGGGGTTCAGTCTCGCCGCGATGAGCGTTCCACAGGCGCTCGGGTACGCGCGCATCGCTGGAGCGCCCGTCGTCACGGGCCTCTACACCATGCTCTTGCCGCTCGTCGTCTTCGCGACGTTCGGCTCCTCGCGCCAACTGGTCGTCGCGGCAGATTCGGCGACGGCGGCGATCCTCGCCAGCGGTCTCGCGGGAAGAGCGCCCCTGGGCGACCCGCACTACATGGCCCTCGCCGGAGTGGTCGCGCTGCTCACCGCTGCTGCGCTGCTCGTCGCTCGTCTATTCAGGCTGGGGTTTCTCGCCGATTTCCTCTCGCAGACGGTGCTCGTTGGCTTTCTCACCGGTGTCGGCTTCCAGGTTGGGCTCGCGATGCTCGGCGAGATGCTGGGCATCTCCGTCGACTCGACGCGGACGCTCGATCAGGTCGCGCAGATCGTCCATGGGCTTCCCAGGGCGCAGTGGGCCACGTCGTGCCTCGCCGGGTCGGTCGTGGCGACAGTCTTCCTCTTGGGGAGGTTCGCTCCTCGGCTGCCCGGGCCGCTCATCGCGGTCGTCGCAGCGACGGCGGCGAGCGCCGGGCTCGACTTCTCTGCGCACGGAATTGCGCTCATCCAGACAATCCCGGCGGGGCTCCCCTCCTTCGGCTTGCCGAAGGTGGCGTGGCGGGAGATCCCGCCCCTCCTGCCGCTCGTCGGCGGATGCCTCCTGACGATCCTTGCGCAGAGCGCGGCGACCGCGCGCGCGTACGCGGCGCGCCACCACGAGACGCTCGACGAAAATGCCGACCTCGTCGGCCTGTCCGCCGCCAACGCGGTCGCCGCGCTGAGCGGCACCTTCGTCGTGAATGGCAGCCCGACGCAGACAGCGATGGTCGATCGCGCCGGGGGTCGGAGCCAGGTCACTCACCTGACGACGGCCGCCGTCGTGACGCTCGTTCTCCTCTTTCTCACTCGCCCGCTGCGATTTCTACCGCAGTGCGTTCTCGGTGCAGTCGTGTTCACGATCGCCATCGGCCTGGTCGACGTGCGCGGCCTTCGCGCCATCCATCGCGAGAGCCCAGGGGAGTTTCGGCTGGCGGTGCTCACGGCGCTCGCCGTGATCGCCATCGGCGTCGAGCAAGGGGTCGTGGTGGCGATCGTGCTGTCGCTCCTCCGTCACGTTCGCCACAGCTATCTCGCGCACACGTCCGTCCTCGTCGAGAAGGACGGACAGTGGCAGCCGATACCGGCGGAGCCCGGGACGGTCAGCGGGCCCGGTCTCGTCGTCATTCAGTTCGGGGCGGATCTCTTCTACGCCAACGCGAACCGCTTCGCGGCGGATGTGCGCGGTCTCATCGACGGGGCGCCTTCGCCAGTGAAGTGGCTGGTCGTGGACGCCGGCGCGATTACGAGCATCGATTACTCCGCCGCACGAGTCGTCGAGGATCTGCAGCGGGACCTTCTCCATCGCAATGTCACGCTCGTCCTCGTCCACGCCGAGCCATCGCTGCTGAACGACCTTCGGCGCCATCGCTTGTACGACGTCGTTGGCGAGGGTCACGTCTTCGATACGTTGCGAGAAGCGCTCGCTGCGATGCAGCGGAGTCCTTGAGCGCGAGCGGCGGCTCCAAGTCTCAGGCGCCGAGAATCGCTCGTTCCTGTACGGAGTGCAGGTGGCTCGGTGACCACGGACGTCGCGCGCGCAAGCGCGTCGCGAACCGCGTCGAGACCGGGATGATGTTCATCAACAGCATCGACGGGACCGACGCCGAGCGTCCGCTCGGCGGGCTCGAGGACTCTGGCTACGCGCGCGCGAGCCGGTCCGTTGGCGTATCGGAAGAGACCCTCGTCGTATCCTTCGTCACCACCGTCGTATCACTTCACTCGGCGAGCAAGCCGGCGTGAGGTTCCGTCTCATCCTTGGATGGTTCGGGCGTCGTTTCGGTGACTCCAGTCGTATCGGTACGCCAGAGCGTCGACGTCGATGCCGACGACGTCGTGCGAATGGGCCCGCTGACCCGCCTGAATAGGACCGTCGTCCTATCGTGGTCGTTCGCACGCACCGCCGTGAACAAGTTTGGCGTATCGGTCGCGGCACCGAGAGAATCCATCGACGTGGAGCGCGTCTGCGAGGGGTGCCTCGTCTTATCGTTCTTGTCGCTCGTCTCATGCGTTTACGAGCTCGTCGTTCGCGTCTACGAGCTGGTAGTTCGCGTCTACGACTTCGTCTTATCCGACTCGTAGAGCGACGGCTTCGTTCCTGTCGCCGTCTCATCCGACGGGGAGCGACGCATGGACGATGAGACGACCGTCGTATCGTTCTTCGCGTCACGCAGTGAGCATGCGTTCGCCGACGCATCCGACCAGGGCGCAGGCATGCGCGTCGTGGCCGCCGTCTCATGGAGCTTCGAAGTACGCATCGCCGTCGCGTGTGTCGCCAACAAAGCGATGCCCCTGCGCGCCGTCTTCCACACAGCCGTGAGCTTCCCCCGCGACGTCTGCGTCTGCACCCCGCACGCGGGTGTTCATGGCGCCTTCTTGGTCGTCCAAACCCAGTCCCTTACGAATTGCACCCACTCCTTCAGCTCCATCGACCCCTTGAGCAGGTTGCATGTCCGGCAGAGCCCCTGGGCTTTCAATGGGTCGATGGGACCATGCTGCGAGAAATTGTCCGGGTGATCCAGGTGCATCTGGCGCGGCCCTGCCTCCTTCGTCATCTCTATGCCGCACCCGTTGCAGTCGCCCCCCTGCCGTTTGAAGATCGCGCCCTGATCTTTCACGGTCTTCGAGCGGGTCCACCGAGGTCCCACACATTCGTTATGTGCGAGCACTTCGTGCTCGCCGACGAAGTAGGCATGGTCACCCGTCACCTCGAGGTTGAAGACCTCGACGGGCGCACCAGCTTCCCACCGCACGTCGAGCACGCGCGTAGTCCCACGCTTCGTCCGCAGCGCCTCGCCTTCGTGAAGTGTGCCCGCCTCGACCCACATAGCCCGATCGGCAGAGAAGAGCCGATGGTGCTGCGTCACTCCGAGCGGGTACGTCGCCCCCTCGGTGCGCACGGAGACGACTTGGTCGCTCAGGTGCCGTATGAGTCCGGTCACCGGGCAGCGGGTGCTCGGACCCACGTCGGGCCCGCGTACTACCTTCGTGACCGTCGCATCACCGTGGATGCCCCACTCGTCGAGGGAAAGCGGGATGTCGCGCCCGATCTCCACACGCTCCTCCGTCAGCCACGACGGCGGGCGCAGAAGCTCGATCTCGATGTCACCGTTCGATGCGCCAGCAGCCTGCATCTTCAGGTCGACCTCGCTCCATCCGCCGAGCGAGAGGGACGCGCAGGTGTCCGATTCGGGACCGGCCAAGTCGCCGAGTGCCACGCGCTCGATCTCCTTGGCGCCCGTCACCGTGTCCACCAGCGTTCCCGCGACGAAGCACGAGCAGGTACCCCCGCTGCAGGCGGCCGACGCCTCGCGACTCGCGGTCGAGGCGGCGGAAGACCCTTCCGCCACTTCGGAGCCGACGGCGGCCTCCGCCGAAACGAGTGGGGCGCTCGGAATGACCTCGGGGGCGAGCAGGACGAGCGCTGGCCCGACGACGGCGCTACCAACCCGTTGATCGTCGTTGTTGGGTTCCTTCCTGTACCCCTCCAGCGGGTCTCGCGGATCCGAATAGGCCAGCTCCGCCGTGACGTCGATGACGCTATTCCATAGGAACTTCACCGTCCCCTTGGCTATGTCTTTCCAGCTCGTATCCCCTCGAAGGGTGACAAATTCATACTGTATGTCGGATTTTCCGTTCGGAACGTAGCTCGCCTCCGTGGATCCATCAGGATTTGGGTGTGCATAAATCCTAACGTCGGTGGCGCTGGCGGGGATCTCGTCAGCTAAGCCGTGAAGGTCCGTGAGGCGCAGGCTCTGCCCATGGACATACGCATACAGATTCCAGTCCGCCTCTCCGGGCACGTGCAGGGCGAGGGGATCGGGACTCACCCACCGCTGCAGCCCCGGCGCGAAATACCTCTTCCCGAAGTACTGCAGCCCGACCTGGACGTCTTCTTCCTTCCCAGTGAAGCGGTAGTCCTCCCGGAAGCTGTTCCACCGTTGTGGCCGATAGTCGCTCTCCGTCCCTCCGAACGCCTGGTACGTCCCCTTCTCGACGAGCTCGCCCGTAGCCTGGTCGATCACGGTCGAGGTCGATCCGAGGTGATCCGCAAGCTCGAGGAAGAGGTGTGAAGCTCCGCTCGTCAGTGACGGCTCATCGGCCTCGGCCGTCGCGATCCGCCCGAGACGAGCCCCGTTGGAGAAGATGTACGCATCCTGCGTCGACGTCGTCCGATCGTAGTCGCCCGCCGTCGCGTCCCACGTCGTCTGGCGGATCTCGAGCGGGTCCAGCGGATACAGCGTGTACGCCACGGCGCCCGCGGCATTGGTGGCCGCCTTCATGGCGCGATCGTCCGTCGCGTCGTACGTGTACCGAAGGTCCGCGGCGGCGGTCGTCGTCGGCAGCGTGCTGGAGGCGGTGCCGGGGGAAGCCAGGTCCCACCGGCGCGCGCGGGCGAGCCGACCGACTTCGTCCCACGAGTAAGCGTAGAACTGTGAGCAGATCGAGCCGGCGGGGAGGCACGCGCCGGAACGCGCGACCGCCATGCTCGTCGTCTCACCCGCCGCGTCGTAGGCGACCGTCAGATTCCCCTGACTCGCAATGTTGGGCGCCGTGCCGACGTTCGTCGCCGACTGAAGCTGGTAGGGCCCGGCCGTCGCGGCACCGTTCGTGATGGTCCCGAGCGATCGATCGTAGAACCCTCCGGCGTCGTCTCCCGTCGAGGTCGTATTCCCCAACCAGTCGAAGGCGAACGCCTGCGAGGTCATCCGCGCCGCGAAGCTGACGTGTGGGCTCGGCGTCGCCCGCTGCGGGTCGGGGTCGAGCCCCTGGTCCTCGGCCGCGAAGGGAGAGGTCCATGGGTCGGTACCGCTCGCGTACCGGTAGTTGATCTGAACCAGCCGATACAGATCGTCGTACTGCATCGTACGCGTGACGGGCTTCGCGCCTGCCGGCCACTCGGCGGGGGAACGGTTGTCGTCGATCTCGATCGGGTTATCGACCTCGTCGTATTTGTACGAGAGATCCTCGAGCAGCAGCTGCAGTGTGCTCGGTGCCCCGCCGTACGTCGGGGCAGGTACGTAGGTTGCGGGGGGCGATGTCCAGAGCGCCGGCGGTCCGCGGTACGTCTGGACGCTGAGAATCTGCCGCCGTCCGGTATATGACATCGTCGTCGTCGTGCGCGCGACGTCGCCGTACACAATCTGCAGCGGTAGACGGTCGGCGTCGTGAGTCACGTTCGCGATCACGGCGCCGTGGTCGCTCTCGACGCTCTTCACCAGGCTTCGCACGGAGAACGCCGTGGTCACGGTGCTGGTCACGGTGGGCGTCGTCGCCCCCGAATCCACGGCCGCGGTTTGCTCGATGACGACGCGATCCGCGGCGTCGTACGAAGAGCTCTGGAGATACCACCGAGGCGCGAGGGTGCCGGTGGGTGTGACCAGCTGTCGCGCGATGCCGGTGGCGCGACCCCGCCCGTCGTACGCGTCCACCGTCTTGCCGGAACGATCGACGATCGACGCGAGTCGCCCTAGGAGCCACGGCGTGTTCGTCGTGAACCCCGGGATCCCCGGAGAAGTCGCGGGGTCCGGAGCATCGTATAGGTAGGAGACCTCGTAGCCGACCGTCCCGCTCACGGGCGTGTACGCCGCCTGGTCCGCCGTGCACGGCGAGTAGTCTTCACCGAGGATGCGCCCGCCCGTGTCGTACGAGTAGTTTGCACCGCAGCCTCGCGCATCGCTGGTTCCGACGAGCTCGCCGTTGTCGTCGTACGCGTAGCGCCACGACTTGATGGCCGCGGGGTTCGCCGCCGGGTTCGGGCTGAAGCCAACGCTCGTGTTGGGCTCCACGTTGACGAGCATTCGCCCCAACGTGTCGTACGTCATCCATCGCACGACTGACGCGCCGGTCGTCTGGTTCGTCCGCGTAATCACCGCAGTCTCGCCGGTCGAGAGGTAGGTCGTCGCGGTCTGGTACTGCTGGAGCGCGCCCCCTACGTGGTTGCGCTCGGTCAGGGCCACCTCGCGACCGTGGCCATCCTTCGTGCTCGTCGCAAAGGAGCCGGCATGGGATGCGCCGGCTTCGTCCGCCGCGTCCAGCGTGTCGACGGAGAGCGCGTGGTAGTGGTTCTCGAGCGAGAGCGTCCCGTCGAGCGCGTACGCCTTCGCGATTCGATCGAACGGGTCGTGTTGGACGCGCGCGTAGGATCCCGTCGGAACGAACGACGGCTGGAACACGCTTGCGTCCGCGGGATAGAAGAAGGCCAGGTAGGTGAAGTTCTTTCCCCCCTTCTGGTCGTAGGTCGTCAGGCCGGTCGCGACCCATGGCGCGGGGTCTCCCGCGGTCGGATCGGCCTGGCCGAAAGTCACCCGCGTGCGCCCCAACCCATCGACGTACGCCCACGACTCGCGGTAGCTCGCGACCGACGGACTCGCACCGTCTTGCTCCTCGGTGTGCACGATGGAATACGGCGTCGTCTGCGCGTCGCTGGGGAGCTCGTAGTCCACCGCGAGCGATGCGATGGTCCCAGGGAGGCCGGTCGTCGGATCCGGACGGAACATCTCGGCGAGCCGGCCGAAGCCGTCGTAGTTCACCGCCGTCTGCGACTTGTGTACGTCGGTCATGGTCTTGATCGCGCCGAGTCCCCGGTCGTAGGTGGCCGTCGCGACCAGCGGCGTAACGCCACACGTGCCGGTCGAAGCACCGACATCGACGGTGTTCGAGGTCGCAAGCGTGGCGTAGATCGAGTCGAACGCGGTCTGCGTGCAGCGCTGGTTCGGTGCCACGGAGGTGAGCGCGTTGCCGAACGGATCGTAGGTCTGCGTGAGCGCGACGATCCACCCCGTCTTCGAAGCCGTCGTCGGTGCCGGCGCCACGGCACCACCGCCCGCGTTGGAGCGGACGAGTGGCAACGTTCCCTGCAGATAACGATACGTCCAGAGGGGGCTGCCCGAGGTATCGAAGCCCTGTTGCTGCGTATTGCGCCCCTCGGTGTCCCGCGACCCGAGCGTCGTCGTCTCCGTATTGCGCCAGAGCCATCCCGTGCTTCCGACGCTCACCTCCGACGGCTGCGCGTACTGGGTGATGACATCGTCGGCAGGCGAGCACCCCTCGATGCACCCTTTGTCGATCGAGTGGTAGGTGTTCCCGAAGACGTCGACGTCGGTCCTGGTCTGCAGATGGACGCGCCCCGCCCCAGGCGTCGAGCTCGCGCTTCCGTGAAGGGTGAGCGTGCCGGCCTGCTGCGGTGCGACGGGACTCCCGAGCGTCAAGTACTCGGCGACCGAGAACGGCGGGGGCGTCAGCTCGAGCTCGACGTCCGAAGTCGTGACGGTCGAGACGGCTCCGTCTCCGGAGTAGACGTCGTACAGATACGTGTCGCTGGCCGACGCGTACGCGTGCCGCACTTCGCGCCCGTCGAGCCCGACATAGAGTCTTCGGAGGCGATAGGTGTCGTGCGTCGACGACTCGTAGCTCGCGTTGTCGTCGAACACCTGGATGGACTGTGGGAGCCCTTTCAACGCCTCCCGCGGATTGTCGCGCCACCGCCCCGAAAAGGAGCACGCCGACGGGAGTTCACCGAGCGGCTCGTCGTCCTCGCATGTGCCCAGGAGGAACTGCGACTGCGACGACGAGCTCGGGCTGTTCGAGTCTCCGACTTGCCTCGCGGTCGCCGTAGAGAAGCCGCGAAATTCCCGCTGCAGCCCGTCGTACACGGGGTTCGCGTATGTGTACTGCGTCACGTACTGCCCGGCCGCGCTCCCGGCGACGGGGAGGTTGTCGCGCACCGTCATCTGCGTCACGACGGTCATCGGCATCGGAGTCACGGAGGACCACGGGCTCCCGCCTGCCGCCGCTGCGACCATGAGCGAGGTCGAGGAGGCGTACGCGAGGTCGGTCGTCTTCCCGAGACCGTTGGCGACGTGCGTGAGGAGCCAAGGCCTCGCCCCTCCCGACAAGTCCATGAAGCGGTACGCGCCGGCGTCACCCCAGAGAATGTCGCGCGTGCCGGAGCCGTTCATGTCCACCGTGCGCACCCGGCTCTGGTAGGCGGGCGACGCCGGCGCGTTCTGGATGACGTGCGGACCGATCCAGCTGGTCCCGTCGACGTTCAACCAGACATTGACCTCCGTGAAGTTCACCTCCACCACGTCGTCGAGGCCGTCGCCGTTCACGTCGTCGATCCGGAGCGCGGATCCATTCGGGTCGGCGAACTCGGGGCTACTTGCCATCGGGACCGACTGGCTCTCCCCGAAGGACCCGCCCGGGCAGCCGCCCGCCGTGCCGGTGCCCCAGTAGCCGTTGCCCTGTCCTGGCCAGTAGTGAACGTTCCCCTGCTGCATGCGCACGATGTCGGGCAACCCGTCGCCGTTCATGTCGGCGAGCTTGATGGTGCCGTCGCTGAACGACACGGGGAGCCCGTCCCACGGAACGCAGCTCGCGATGGGTGCGTTCGAGATCGTTGCCGTCGTGGGGCCGGTCCAGCTCGCATACCCGAACTGGCCGTCGCCGCCCGGGAACCTATCGAGAGAGAAGAACGTGTCGATTTCCGTACCGGTGGAGACCACGACGTCGACGAGTCCGTCGCCGTTCACGTCCATCCGCTGCACGTTCATGCCGTTGCCGCTGAAGTTGATCTCCGGGCTCTGCGCCGCCGCCGTCGTGATGGCGCGCCCTGCCCAGATCCAACCGGACCCTTGCGCCTGCGGCGTGTAGACCGAGTAGGTCTTCGCCTGCGGCATGTTGATGAGGTCGATGACCCCGTCACCGTCGATGTCCCCCGAGGACACGTTCGTGTTGGAGAGCGAGATCGTGGTCGCGTCGTCCCCCAGCACGCCCTGCACCCCGACCGTCCCGGCCGTGAACGCATTCGCGCCGCCGCTCTTCCCGTTGAAGTAGACGCCATGACTGCCGCCGTAGAGCCACGGCATCGTGACCAGAACGTCCGGAAGCCCGTCCGCGTTGACGTCGAAGAGATCGGTGTATTCCTCATCGACCGAGTGCTGCGGGCTCGACCCCATCGTCGTCACGCGCTCGTCGAACCCTTCGAAGCCCGCGAGGTCGGCGGTGCCCGGCGATCCGTCGGAGTGGTACGGGGTGACGTGCGTGTACCCCAGCGTCATGGCGGGGAGCATCGGGCAGCCCGTCGTCGTCGGGAGATTGCCGTTGGCGTCCTCGCTCACCGGCTCGCCGGCCTCTCCGTCGGCCGGCGTTCCGCAGCGCCCCTCTACCTGGACGCTCGCGAGCATCGAGGCGTGGTAGGCGGGATCGTAGGCGAGGTGGTAGCGGCGCACGAGCTTGCGCGCAGATGCTCCCCCCTGGAAGGGAGCGCTCGTCACGTCGACCCCGACGAGCCGCAATCCCTGCTGCGTCTCCCAGCCACGCCGGTACGAGATCATGACGTCGGGCCGGGCTGCGTAGAGGAGCCGCGTGTGATGCGCGTACGCCGAGACGCCGGCCGATGCGGCGTTGGCCGCAGGCGGCGTGTCGTAGACGTCCGTGAGGTACGAGGTCCCGCCACTGACCTCGTAGACGAAGCGACTCACGTTGACCGGGAGCGGCGTCACGCCGGCGGTGGGATTCGCCGCCCCGTAGGCGTCATACTGGCGGGAGAGATTCCAGCGATAGATCTGGTTACTCGCGTTGGGATTGACCTCGACCGTCCCGATGGCCGAGGTGCCATCGAGCGGCGCCCCCAGCTCCATGCTGACGCCGTTCTTGTCCTGAACGCGCCACGTCTGGTGGTTGGGCGCCCAGAAGAAACGGAGAAAGCTCCCTTCGATGCGAGGACGGAAGTATTGCCAGCCGCTCGCCCACGCAGGCATCGCCTCCCCTTGCTGTGCGCCGACGCAGGAGGAGCCGGTGACCAGGCAAATCGGGACGAGCTCCTGCCCTCCGCTGAATACGAATCGATCCTGGGTCGGGGCCCACGCGCCTCCGCTCGCGGGATCCTGATATCGCGGGCTACCCCGATCCGTCTGCCTCGCGATGAACGGCGCTCCGATGTCCCATCCGACGCCGGCGACACCGTAGCCGCCGGACGTGGAATACGAGAGATCGAGCGAGGGATCGGCGTCCCCTCGTGCCCCGGGTGTCGCGATCGGGATGGAGAACGAGCCGGTCCCCGTCGAGAGCTGATTGGAGAAGGATTCTCCCATCCCGTCGATCTTTCCGGGTCCCTGCGGAAGGGAGAGGACCTGACTCGACACGCCCGTCGTCTCGACGCCGTTCGGGACGGATGCCGGAACGGGGGTCGGTGCGGTCGAGGGCGCCCCTTGCGGAGGGAGCACGTGCGACCAGACGGGGTCAGCCACCGACCTGGGCTCGCGCTCGATCTCCGACGCCGCGTTCGAGGGTCGCGCGGCTCCCGCGGTCGCGTCCCCCGCGGTGCCGGCGGGGGCGAGCGGCTCGCTCGGAGACTCCGTGGGTCGCACTTCGACCGTCTCGGGGGTCTCCGACTGGGCGCGCGCGGACCGCGGGAACATCCCCGCTACGAACGACACGAGGCAGACGAGCGCGACGACGCGGTCGGGCAGCGATCGTTTCATGAGTTCGCTCCCGACTAGCGACGCGGGCTCGGTTTGATGAACGGCCGTCGCGGCCCGCGCTTCAGCCTCTGCGGGTGACGCACGTCGTCGCTCGTCGTCTGGATTTGCGACCAGTACTCGTAGTCCAGGATCAGCTGGACGTCTTGGAGCGCGCTCCAGTTCAGATCCGGCGAATCCCAGATGCGGAGGTAATACGTCCCGTCGACCGGGCGCCCACCGAACTCGATGTGCTCGATTCCGGGTTGCGAGATGAGGTTCTGGTCGTTCGTGCTGAGCGGCATCGTGATGTACTGCTCGGCCGCGAGCGCCTTGCCGTTGTTGACGCTGGCTACGCCGAAGTCGAAGACGCGCGAGTTGCCGTCGTAGCCAACGATGCCGGCATTGCTGGCATCGTGCTGCAGGCTGTACTGCACGTAGCCCGAGCCGTAGCAGTCGGGGCTCGGATCGTTCGCGCAGCTGTGCACGTTCGTGCCCACCATGTTGAGCGCGGTCGTTACCTGTCGGTAGTTGTAATTGCCGTTGGCGAGCTTCGCGCTCAGCGGTGTCCCGTCGAGAGCCGACGTGTCGATGATGAACGGCACGGCCAAGTCGTAGTGGCAGGCGCCCGATGGGTCGCACGAGTGGGTGAATGCTGCGCGGAGGTCCGAGTCGGACATCGGGCAGTCCAAGCCAGCGACCATGGTCGTGCTCGTGGTACCCACGTAAGTCGACGGTTGGCCGCTCGTCGCTTGCTCGAGCTGTACGTTGGCGATGCCCACGCTCCCCGGCCCCTCCGACAGCGTGGATGCGCCGAACGCGACCGTGTACATCCCCGCGTTCGTGACGGTGAACGAGAGCGTGTGACGCGCGCTCCAGAGAGAAGGGCCCCCGCCGTCACCTACCGCCGGTGGCATGTACGGTGGCTGATCGAAGGCCACGACCGCGCTCCAAGACGGGTCGAGAACCTCGGCGATGTAGCTGGGAGGCGTTGCCGCTCCAGCCCACACGATGTTCCCGCTGGCGTTGCGGGCTTGATCCCACCACGACAGGACGTACGACCCCGCCGCGAGCGACACCTGCTGGGCAACCAGGTTGTTCGGCCACGAAGCCGTTCCAGACGCGCTCGCCGGCGCCGCCGCATCCTCCGCGGTGAGGACGCCGCCATCGAAGATCACCCCGCCCTCGGAGGCGGCGCTGGCGCCCGCGTCGGAGCTGGCTCCCGCGTCGGCAGTGACGCCAGCATCTGGCTTCTCGGGCACGTCGAGAAGCCAAGTGACCCCCAGTGCCGACGGGAGCAGCGCGCCAGCATCGACGCCCGCTCCGAGCGACTCGTCCCAGGGGCCGCCCTGCGGCGCTGGCAACGCCTCCCCGCTGACAACCGCCAGGCACTTCTGAGAAGCCTCGTCGCACGGCGTGATCTGCCAGCTCGCGCTCGAAAACTGGCTCAGGTCGCCGGAGTTGGTCAGTAGGTTTGGTGCTTGCGTCGTGCACTGAGCCGACGGACCCAGGAGGTCGTAGCGAAGCGAAAGGATCGCGGTGTCCTCCCCCTGATGCGACGGGTACTGAACGTTGTAATACGTCACGAAGTTCTGGAGCTTCGCCACGTAGTCTCCGACCCAAGCGTTCGCAAACTGACTGATCGCCTGTTGATCCGCCGTGCCGCCAACGCCCCCCCCATCGTCCCCTGCCTGCGTGGCGGTCGAGAGCGAGGAATAGTTGACCCCCTGCAAGCTGCAGATGTCGTCTGCCCAGCTGGCGGGAGCGTCCACGGGCCCCACTTGCTGCGTGAGCGCGCTCATCGGGACCCCGATCCGCTGCTCGATCGCGCGGCGCGCCATGTAGGCGAGCGCTTTGGCGTTTGTGAGAGCGGCCTGGTATCGCTGCAGCGTCGCACTCGACTGTCGGCGAAGCACCGTGTCGACCGGGATCGGAACTTCCTGGCCCGCGATGCTGACGAAGTCGCTGCCGGTACCGACAGCCAGCTGGTATGCGGCCTGGTTCTGCGATTGAACGATCGCTTGAGCGGAAGCGTCTACCTGAGCGACCGCGCCGCGGAGGCTGTCGATCTGTTTCTGGACGTCCGCCCACAATGGGCCCGTGGTCACGTTCAGCTGCGCGAGCGCCTGGTCGACCTGGTTGGACTCGACCTGAGACGCTGTGTTCTGAAGCGACGTGAGAACCCCCATCTCCTGATTCGCAGTCAAGATGGCGAACGCGAGTTGAACTGCCGCCGCAGGGATGACGGCCGTGGAGGCTCCGAAGTCGTCGACCGAGGCGCCCGCGGCGTTAGCGACGGTAACCATGAACTGCCCAATGGCCTGCGTCATCGCGCCTTGCGTTTGAATGGTGGACAAGGCCAGCTGACCGTCCGTCGTCTGCTCGTTCAAGCCAGCTGCCGTGATCGCACCGCCCGTGACTTGCAGCGCGCTGTTGATCGACCCGAGGTCGGAGGCGATCGCCGCCCAGGCTGCGGGGAAGGCCTGAAGCTGCTGCTCCATCGTGAGAATCGATTGGCCCTGGGTTCCTCCGAGGTTGCCGGAACCGACGGTCCCGCTCGCAAAGTCGGTGACCACCCGCGTCGGAATCGTCTGCGCGTAGACTTGTCCGACGCCTTTGGTGAGCGCCGTCTGCGCCAGCGCTAGCCACGCTTCGAGGACGGGCAGGTCCGTCAGATGCTGCACCTGCGGCGGCGTATTGAGAGACACCTTGCTCAAATCCACCGCCGAGTTGTTCGGCGTGCACGCGAGCGCGGCGGCTTGCAAGAGCAGCGTCGCCGCGCCGCAAGTGCCGTTCGGCGTGACACCGAGCCCCGCGAACGTGAAGGCTCGCTGACTCGGCGGCCAGCTCGTCGGCGACTGGATCGGCGACATCGCCCACCCCGGGTTATTGTTCAACGAGTAGGTGTACGGAGCGCCACCCCAAGCGTCGCCCCACCCTGGCCATGAGAACGGACCCGGCAGAGGGTTGAGTGTCTCGGGCTGAGGCCACACCGGCAGACTTCCGTTGAGCGGCGTCGCCGATGGGTCCCAGGTCACCGGGCCGCTGCTCACGCCGGCGGAGAGCGCGGGCACGGTCCGATCGAGCCCCTGCTTCACGGCCGCGACGGTGTACCACCACGGGTTGCCGGTCTGCGTGTCGCTGACGGTTCGCCCGCTCATCTCGGCGAAGTTCTTCGTGCACACGAGCCCCTCCATGTTGTTCGCTCTCGCGATCAGCGAAGACAGGGAGATCTGCACGGACTGGGGCGATGCGGGGCAAGGAGGCGAAGCGAAGGGCCCCGGGCACTGCGTGAACACCGCGGCGTCATTCGAGGCTGCGAAGTGCCCCATGATGGCCGTCCTCTGGGTGTACGGCGCCGAGTAGAGATCGCGGTACCAGTAGGGCACCTCGGAGTCGACGCTCGACTCGAAGCTGCCGAACAGAGAGCCCACGGGCGTGACCGTCCCAATCCTCTGAATGTCGCCGATCGACGTGTTCGGGTCCGAGCTGCTCAACCCTCCATTGCTGAGCGTGCCGAGGTACCACGCCACGCTGCTCGTGGGGAAATACGCCAGGCCGGCTGCGTTCGGGCCGTCCCAGTCGGTGAACACGCCCGGGAGTGGCTGATTGAACATATTCGGAGGGACGATTCCCGCCGACGCGTCAATCATCCAGAGAGCCTGCGTGACACGCCACTTGAGCATGTTGAGCTCGGCGCCGATCCCACCGCCGTCGCAGCCTCCTAGCCCGACGTTCGGATTCGCGCAGTCGCGAAAGACCGCGGACCACACGGGAGCCATGACCGCCGTGAGCCCGGTCGTGGCTGTGCAGTTCGATGCGAGAAGGCAGCCGGGCCAGTAGCTCTCGCTGTAGGTCGACATGATGATCTGGGAGCCGTAGGTCACCTGCCAGTTGTCGTTCATGTCGACGTCGAGCTGAAGCTGAGAGGCCGCGGCCATCAGCGCGTTGGCGCTGAGGGCCGGGTCCTCGGCGTCGACGAGGAACTGCTGCGCGTGGAAGCCCGTCCTGATGGACGGGGCGACGGTCTTCATTAGATCCGGGCACGAGCCAGGCGCGCCGAGAACCGGGACGCCACTCGACGTCACGGTCGCCGTTCCGCTCGAGGACGCGACCGTCGGGGTGATATTCAGGGCGCTGGCGGTCAAGGTCGTCTTCGTGCAAAGCGCGAGAGCGCTGGGTGCGGTCGTCCCGGTCGCGCTCGTGGACGGCGAGCAACCAGAGGGGAGATCGCCGGCCGGGCAGTTGAGCAGGAGCTTGATCGCGCACGTCTGGTTCGTCGTCGGAATGCCCTGCATCCCACCCAGGAAGACCACGTCCGTCGTCGGCTCGCTGATGCAAGCCGACGTCGTCTGATCGGCCGGGTCGGCGGTAACGGTTCCGTCGGTTCCGACGGTGGCGGTGCTCAGGGCAGCGAAGTCACCGCAGATGTTCGCGAGCTGCTCCTCTGCCGCCTGTTGGTTCTGCGAGATCTGCAGATCGTTGGCAATGAGCTGCTGTCCGAGCGTATCCGCGGTCTGCGCAGCCTGCTGGGCGAGCGAGAGGTACGCCTGCCATGAATCCTCGTACGTCTGGGTGCCGGAGACCAACTCGTTGTCGAGCGGCACGAACAGGTTTCGAGGCACGCCATCGACACAGTAGCCGGAGCTCTCGGCGGCGGACGGATCGCCGAGCGCCGGTGGCCGCGCACCAACCCACTTGCCGAGGTCGATGGCGTCATGAACGAGCTCGCGCTGCATCGGGGCATCGACGAAACCGACGGTGTAGGGGATCAGCCGCTCGATCAGGGTCGCTCCTATGACCGTGCCGCGCCATATTCCTCGGAGAGGGAGCGTTCCGAGGACGCGACCTTGCCCCATGGCGCTGGACGGGTCGTGCAGGCGAACCATGTAGATGTGTGACTCACTCGGATTCCCGCCGAAGACCTGGAGAGGCGCCGCGGACAGCGCGCCCGTGAGTGGGACGGTCAGCTCGAAGACGTTGTCGAGGACGCCAGTGGCGACATACGTGCTCGCCATGTCCGTGGCCGCGGTCGCGAGTTGCACGTACGTTTGCGCGAAATTGGCGGGGCAGTCCGCGCGCAGGCCGGCGGCGCACTCGGCCATCCACGGCGGGCCGTACACGAAACCGAATGCCGCTTCGACCGGCGCGAGGTTGGACGACGTCGTGCCGAAGTCGTGTGCGTAGGACATTCCGCCGACGCGCACCACCATCGACGAGGTCTTCATCGTCGCCAGCGTCGTGCCCGTTCCGACCGGCCACGCATGGACGATCGTGGCGCCGGCCCAGCTCCGGAGCTCCGCGATACCGCCCCTCGATACATTGATTGGATCGCTCAGAGCCGGCAGCGTCCCTGAAGCCGTCTGCAGGACGTTGAGACGCCTCTCGAGCGCCTGGCCGATGCTGAACGCGTCCTGAAACACCGACGTTGGGAGCGCTGCGACCGGCGGTTCTGCGAGCCCTCCGGTGGTCGTGTTTCCGCTCTCGCCAGCGACGAGCGACGCCGTGTCATCGGTCCCCCACTCGTCCCAGTAGCCTGTCGAATCGGAGCACTGCGACGCTTCGGTCATCCCGCCCGCGCGCGCCATCGGATCCGTGACGAGTCTGGACCGCGAGAGGCCCCCCTCGACGACGACTCCGGAGAGCGACGCGACCGACGACGCGATGAGCGGTGAGCCGCCGAGCGGCGCCGGCCAGCTGGCTGGATAGGTGGCGAGGAGCAGCCCCGCCGGCAGGGCACCGCTGGTCTCCAACGGGCTACCCGTGCATGCCGGCGTGCCTCCATCCGGCGCGCTTCCGGGAGCGGTCGTGTCTTGGGTGTTGGTCATGAGCCGCCAGGTGCGAAGTGCGCGCTGGAAGGCGAAGATCAGCTCGGCGTCGGCGACGTTGCTCGGACTGAGAACCTCCTGAAGCGCGGTCTCGGGAGGCGGGCTCGGCAGGTTGTTCTGCACCTGCTCCTGCAGCGCGAGCTGTGCGATGAGCGCCGATCGGAGGGGGGCGGCCGAGGCGACCGCGCCTCCGTCGGCGAGATCTGGAATCGCGCACGACGGGAGGACGATCCCAGACCGCTCGACGAGCTGTACGGCTGTCTGCTCCCCTGACGTTCGAATCGAGCGATCCATGTAGCGGGCGGAGTAGTCGGAGCCGAAGGCTCCCGGCAGTATGTCGATCTCCGGTTGGTTCTCGCACCGAGGGTCGGCGACCGTACCGAAGTCAGCCTGCTCTCCGACTTCCCACCGACCGACGAGGACGCGCGCGGCGTGCGAGATCGTGCCGTACAGTGCCGTCCCTCCGTCAGGTTGTCCCCACTCGGCCATATTTCCGGCGACGGGATCCAGCGCTTGCGCTGCCTGCTGCGAAGCCGCGGCCATGTCCGAGTAGACGTCACGACGGATCAGATCGTGGAGAAGGCGGCCCGCGCTTCGCAGGATCTGAGCGTTGATATCGACGGCCGTCGCAGCGATGGCCGGCGCGTTGTTGTCGCCATTCGCGTCACAAATCGGAGTCGCCGACGGGGGGAAGTAGGGCGTGAGGTACCCCGTCCCTCCGTCGGTCTCGCCGTAGGTTGCGCCGTTCTCGTCGCCAAATATCGGCGCTGTGAGGCTAGCCGGGATGCACCCCGTGGCAGGTGTGTTTGCCGGGTTGGCCAGCCAAGCGAACGCTTGCGTGCAGGTCGCGGGTTGGGTGAGAGTCGTGGACGACGGGAAAACGATGTCTGTATAGGCGTCGAGCGTCGGGATCATCGCGAGCGTGTGGATCGCGAGGTCGCGCACGATGAAGCGGTCGGAGTCCGCCTGCGGAGGGATGTCCCACTCCGCAACAGTCAGTCCACCGACGGGATCGGTTCCACCACCGTAGTTGTACGTGCCGGGCTGGGCGTCCAGTGCCGGCCAAACGACGGTTCCTACGGCGTCGGCGACGGCTCCGAGCTTGTCGGCCACGCAGACGAGGTTCTGCTCGGTGAGCAAGCGGCCGGAGCAGCTTTGCAATCCATTTGTCTCGTACAAATACCAAGCGCTGCCCGGATCCCAGTCCCAGTACCAGGGAGGGAGCCCGGCGACGTCGCCACCGCACTGCACGGCGGCGCGCCAGACGAGCGCCCACGCGGTCGACCATGGATCCATGATCGGCGCTTCGACACTGGGCGGAATGATCAAGGTGCCGGCGTCCTCGCCCGTCGCTACCCCCATGGGCACGGCAGTCGTCTGGGTCTTCCCGAGGTGAAGTTCGGTGCCCGGCCCGAAATCCAGCTGCTTCGACGTTCCGTCGGGGAGCTTCGCGAGCACGTGGATCGCGTGTGTGCTCTGCCCACCAAGCATCGTGTTCGTGGTCGGAGCCGGAGACGGCCCCGGTCCGCCGCTACCGCACGCGATCCCCACGGTCGCGAGGCCCACCAGCACCGCACCCAACGCGCAGTTGCGCACGTTCACGGTCCCGGTTCGTCGAACGATGCGAAGCTTCATCTTCATCTCCACGCTCATGGGTCCCCACGTTCATCCGTCACACGCACTCATCGCAGCATTGGCTGAGGCGCCACTTCCACGACCACATCCGGCCGCGCCTCGAGTCCACTCACACTCGCGCCGTAGTCTTCCCAAACCCCGACCAGCGCCCCGTTCGGCGCCAGCGTCGTCACGCCCAGCGCGGGGTTCCGTTGATCCCCCGCCCGGTGCGCCTCCCATCGGGGCAGCGGCAGCACGGACGTCCCGACGCTCGCGGCCGACGAGCTCGGGCTCGAGGCGAGCCACACCTCGTCGCCGAGCGGGTCTCCGGTCTGCGCGCCCGTCCACGCACCGAACAAGAGCTCTCCGCCTTGCACGACAGCGGCGGGCGAACCTTCCGGGAACCGACTGTCGCCGCCGTCGCCCTGCGCATCGAGCGTGCGCGGGCCCGCGCTGACGAGCGTTCCCGTACCGCTCAGATCGACGATGGCACCCTGGAGAACCGTCGTCGTCGTGTCGCCTGCGTCGTCCGTCGGGATCGTCACGCTGTACGCCACGAAGAGCGTTGTGGGCCCCACCTGGACGAGGGCCGGCCGCTCGCCGGCGATGCCGCCCCACGCGGGGCTGGTCGCGACTTCCGTGCTGCCCGACCTGACATGGACGGTCTCCTGACCGTTCTCCGACGCTCTCCACGCCGCCGCCCACGTGCCGTTGAACGGTGCCAAGCTCACGTCGAGCTCGTCGGCGCTCGTGCGGGCGAGGTAGGTCTCTGCGTTCGTCGGCTTCAGCGTCGCGTCGAACGTCGCCACCTCGATGTCCGTGTTGGCATTCGATCCGTCGACCCATGCGACGACGAGCGAGCCCCCGATCCACAGGGCGTCAGGCGCGCTCTCCGGCGACTCGGTCGAGGCGTTTGCGTGAGCCACCGCGCCGACGTTCCCGCTTCCGGTGTCGAGGATCGCCATCGCGACCCCTCGCCCCACGGCGCCCGCGCCGGTGTCACCCCAGAGCGCTACGTACTGCGTGGCCGAGATGGCGACGAGGACGGGGTCGGCGTTCGCAATGGCCGGTCCTGGCGTCCCGATGATCGGAAACGAAGCGAC
>Ga0302319_10002392_pt1 | contig 40664 bp, 36 predicted proteins | sample Bog_T0_2_FD_203319 | JGI IMG/M metagenome (GOLD analysis project Ga0302319, IMG submission 203319) | Peat permafrost microbial communities from Stordalen Mire near Abisko, Sweden - Bog_T0_2 | ecosystem: Environmental > Terrestrial > Soil > Wetlands > Peat | place: Sweden: Abisko, Stordalen Mire... | reverse complement strand
CGTGGGGGTCGCTGGCCGGCGAGGATGCCCGCGCCTTGTTCACCGGAGTTGCCGCCCACGTGATTTCGCGGATGCCGTCGATGGCGGCCGCCGGCGCCGGTTTGATGCTGGCCACCCTGGCCCATTTGGTGGGCTGGCCGATTCCAGTGGGCGGCAGCCAGGCGATCACTGATGCACTGATCGCAGACCTACGTGCGCACGGCGGTGAGCTGACGGCCGAAGCCGAAATTGCCGCTCCGCCCGGCCCCCCGGGCTCAGTGGTCGCGTTTGACACGGCACCGACGGCGCTGCTGCGGATCTACGGTGACGCTCTCCCACCGCGGTACGCTAAGGCGCTGCGCCGGTACCGATTTGGTCCTGGCGTCGCCAAGGTCGATTTCGTGCTGAGCGACGAGATTCCGTGGACGGACCCACGGCTGCGGCAGGCACCGACACTTCATCTCGGCGGCACCCGCGACCAGATGGCGCGAGCCGAGGCGGACATCGCGGCCGGGCGCCACGCCCAGTGGCCGATGGTGCTGGCCGCCTCGCCGCACGTCGCCGATCCCAGCCGAATCGACTCCAGCGGCCGCCGCCCGATGTGGACCTACGCTCACGTCCCGTCGGGTTCCACCATCGATGCGACCGAGGCCGTGACCGCGGTCATCGAGCGGTTCGCGCCCGGCTTTCGCGACATCGTGGTCGCGGCCCGCGCCGTGCCCGCCGCGCGGATGGCCGGCCACAACGCCAACTATGTCGGCGGCGACATCGGTATGGGTGCAAACTCGGCCTGGCGCGCGCTCGCCGGCCCCACACCGCGCCTGGACCCTTGGCACACACCGATTCCCGGGGCGTACCTGTGTTCGGCGGCCACTCCACCGGGCGGCGTACACGGCATGGCCGGTTACTACGCCGCCAGGACGCTGTTGCGCCGCGAATTCGGCATCTCAGATATGCCTTCTCTGGGGCCTGCCTTGAGTCCTAAGCTCTCCCCGTGACGAAACTCGCGATCATCTACTACTCGGCCACCGGTCACGGCACCACAATGGCAAACCGCGTCGCCGCGGCGGCCAAGTCCGCAGGCGCCGAAGTCCGGGTACGACACGTCGCCGAAACCCACGATCCGTCGTCATTCGCCCACAACCCGGCCTGGACGGCGAACTACCAAGCCACCAAGGATCTTCCCGTCGCCACCGGCGACGACATCGTGTGGGCCGATGCGGTGATCTTCGGCTCGCCGACTCGGTTCGGCTCGCCCGCAGCGCAGTTGCGCACCTTCATCGATTCGCTGGGCGGGCTGTGGGCCGAAGGCAAGCTGGCCGACAAGGTGTACGCGGCCTTCACGTCCTCCAACACGCTGCACGGCGGCCAGGAAACCACCCTGCTTGCGCTGTACATCACGCTGATCCACTGGGGCGGCATCATCGTGCCGCCGGGCTACACGGATCCGGTAAAGCTCGTCGACGGCAACCCGTACGGGGCCAGCCTGGTCGTCACCCACGACAACATCACCAAATTCGATGAAGCGACCGAGAACGCCCTGGACCACTTGGCCCGCCGCGTGGTCCTGACGGCGAGCCGGCTCCGCGACACATAACCCACGCACACGACACGCCGAAAACCGCTGCCGTACTTTATATCTCGACGTGCCGCGTGTGCTGGAAAACTAGGCGGTTTCGGTGATCGGGCGGTCGACCCAACTCATCAGGTCGCGCAGCTTCTTACCGGTGACCTCGATGGGATGCTCGGCGTTCTCTTTGCGCAACTGTTCGAGCTGCTTGTTGCCGCCCTCGACGTTGGCGACCAGCTTCTTGGTGAAGCTGCCGTCCTGAATGTCGCGCAGGATGCCGCGCATCCGCTCCTTGGTGTCGGCGTCGATGACCCGCGGGCCCGATATATATCCGCCGAACTCCGCGGTGTCGGACACCGAATAGTTCATCCGGGCGATGCCACCCTCGTACATCAGGTCGACGATCAGCTTGAGCTCGTGCAGCACCTCGAAGTACGCCATCTCCGGCGGGTAGCCCGCCTCGACCATCACGTCGAAGCCGGTCTTCACCAATTCCTCCGTGCCACCACACAATACGGCCTGCTCACCGAACAGGTCGGTTTCGGTTTCGTCCTTGAAGGTGGTCTTGATGACGCCGGCCCGAGTGCCCCCGATGGCCTTGGCATAGGACAGGGCCAACGCCTCGCCCGTGCCGGTCGGGTCTTGGTCGACGGCGATCAGGCACGGGACGCCCTTGCCGTCGACGAACTGGCGGCGCACCAGGTGTCCGGGGCCCTTGGGCGCGACCATCGCGATGGTGACGTCGCCGGGCGGCTTGATCAAGTCGAAGTGGATGTTGAGTCCGTGACCGAAGAACAGTGCATCACCGGCCTTCAGGTTCGGCTCGATGTCGTTCTTGAAAATCTCCGCCTGGGCCGTGTCGGGCGCCAGCAGCATGATGACGTCGGCCCACTTGGCCACTTCTGCCGGGGTATCGACATCCAGGCCCTGCTCCTCAACCTTGGGCCGGGACTTCGAACCCTCCTTCAGCCCCACGCGCACCTGGACGCCAGAGTCACGCAGGCTCAGCGAATGCGCGTGCCCCTGGCTCCCGTATCCGATCACACCGACCTTGCGGCCCTGGATGATCGACAGGTCTGCGTCGTCGTCGTAAAACATCTCTAATGCCTCGGGTGGCACGTCAATCTCCTTCTTGTTTGGTACTGAAACTTATTTGGCGGTGCCGATACCGCGCGGACCGCGCGACAGCGAGACGACCCCGGATTGAACGATTTCACGAACACCGAACGGCTCAAGCACCCGCAGCAGCGCCTCGAGCTTGCCGCGGTCACCGGTGGCCTCAATGGTCAACGATTCCGACGTTACGTCAATCACCTTGGCACGGAACAGATTCACTGCTTCGATCACCTGACTTCGGGTACCGGCGTCAGCCCGCACCTTGATCAGCGCCAACTCCCGGGACACCGAATTGTCCTCGTCCTGTTCGATGATCTTGATGACGTTGATCAGCTTGTTGAGCTGCTTGGTGATCTGCTCGAGCGGAGTCTCCTCAGCCGAGACCACGATGGTCATCCGCGACATGTCTTTTTGCTCGGTAGCGCCGACCGCGAGCGATTCAATGTTGAAACCGCGCCGGGAGAACAGCGCCGCCACCCGCGCGAGCACACCGGGCTTGTCTTCGACCAACACCGATAACGTGTGTGTCTTCGGCGATCCACTCATATGCGCCGCTCCTTCTCATTGCTACGCGCTGCATCGTCGCCGGCGCGCATTAGGCGTGCCCTTCGCTTTCGTCGTCGAACAGCGGACGGATGCCGTGGGCGGCCTGGATCTCGTCATTGCTGGTCCCGGCGGCCACCATCGGCCACACTTGCGCGTCGGCGCCGACGACGAAGTCGATCACCACCGGGCGGTCGTTGATCGCCCGCGCCTGGTTGATCACGTCGACGACGTCCTCTTCACGCTCGCAACGCAATCCGACGCAGCCCAAAGCCTCCGCCAGTTTCACGAAATCCGGAATGCGGCGTGAGTGCGTGGCCAGGTCGGTCTGCGAGTAACGCTCCTCGTAGAAGAGTGTCTGCCACTGCCGCACCATGCCCAAATTGCCGTTGTTGATCAGCGCCACCTTGATCGGTATGCCCTCGATGGCGCAGGTGGCCAGTTCCTGGTTGGTCATCTGGAAGCAACCATCGCCGTCGATCGCCCAGACCTCGGTGTCCGGGAGAGCCATCTTGGCGCCCATCGCCGCCGGGATGGCGAAGCCCATGGTGCCCAGCCCGCCGGAGTTCAGCCAGGTGCGCGGCTTTTCGTATTTGATGAACTGCGCCGCCCACATCTGATGCTGGCCCACACCGGCGACGTAGACAGCGTCCGGCCCGGCGATCTGACCGAGCTTCTCGATCACATACTCCGGGCCCAGGCTGCCATCGCTCTGCGGCCCGTAGCTCAATGGAAAGGTTTCTCGAATGCCGTCCAGATATGCCCACCAGTCGGTCATCTCTGGGATTGCCGGGGTGCCAGCACCCCTGTCCTGGCACAGCATCGTGATGAGATCGGTGATGACGGCCTTGACGTCGCCGACGATCGGCACGTCGGCGTGCCGGTTCTTGCCGATCTCGGCCGGGTCGATATCGGCGTGAATGACCTTGGCCTCCGGCGCGAAGGACTCGAGCTTTCCGGTCACCCGGTCGTCGAAGCGGGTGCCCAGCGCGATCAGCAGGTCGCTGCGCTGCAGCGCGGCCACCGCGGCGACCGTGCCGTGCATGCCGGGCATCCCCAGGTTCTGTCGATGGCTGTCCGGAAACGCGCCGCGTGCCATTAGCGTGGTGACCACCGGGATACCGGTCAGCTCCGCTAATTCGCGCAGCTGCTCGGTGGCCTCGCCGCGGATCACGCCGCCACCGACGTAGAGCACCGGTTTGCGGGCGGCCGCGATGAGCCGGGCGGCCTCACGAACCTGCCGGTTGTGCGGTTTGGTGTTCGGCTTGTAGCCGGGGAGGTCCATTTTCGGCGGCCAACTGAACGTGCACTGGCCTTGCAGAACGTCTTTGGGGATGTCGACGAGCACCGCGCCCGGACGCCCCGAGGACGCGATATAGAAAGCCTCGGCCATCACCCGGGGGATGTCGTCGCCAGAGCGGACCAGGAAGTTGTGCTTGGTGATCGGCATGGTGATGCCCGAGATGTCCGCCTCCTGGAAGGCGTCTGTGCCGATCAGAGCACGCCCGACCTGGCCGGTGATGGCGACCACAGGGATCGAGTCCATCTGGGCATCGGCGAGCGGTGTCACCAGGTTGGTGGCTCCTGGACCCGACGTCGCCATGCAGACCCCGACCTTGCCGGTCGCGTGCGCGTAGCCACTGGCGGCGTGGCCGGCGCCCTGCTCGTGCCGGACCAGGACGTGGCGGAGCTTTTGCGAGTCGAACAGCGGGTCATAGACCGGCAGCACAGCGCCGCCCGGTATCCCGAAGATGACCTCGACGTCGAGTTCCTCCAACGACCGGATCACCGACTGCGCTCCGGTAACTTGCTCCGGTGCAACGCGTTTCGGCTGGGGCGGCGGGGTCTTTGCCGCGGGTTTCGCGGTGCCCGGCACGCCGTTGGCCGCATCCTGCAACTCCGGCTTGGCAGCCGGTGCTGGTGGCCTGGTGGGTGCGCTCACTGTGTCCTCTTAGTCTTCATTCGATTTAGTGTTCATTCGATGTGGAAATCTGGACGGTACGCAACAAAAAACCCCCGTCAGCTCAGCTGCTGAACGAGGGTTGCGCGTTGGTGCTGGATCGCTTCAAATGCTGAAGGTCTAGTCAGGCACCAACGCGCCGACTAAGTACTACGAGCATTCCGAACTCCATAGCGTCCGACGGTAGCCTTCGCACAGCTCAGCAGTCAAATCCGGCCCCGAGGGCCGGTGCCCGGCGGCGTGAAATGATGTTGGGGTGGCTACCAGCTCGGAGGCTCAAACACCGGCCCGTTCCCCGGTGGTGATCAAGGTGTCGCCGATGGCACACCTGGCCGTCGGGTTCCTGACCCTCGGCCTGCTGGTGCCGGTGCTGGCCTGGCCGCCGGCCGCCCCGCTACTTGTCATCCCGGTGCTGTTGTCGGCGTTGATCGTCCGGCTGCGCACTGTCGCCGACGCTCAGGGCGTGACCGTTCGGACCCTGCTGGGCAGCCAAACGGCGCGCTGGGAAGACATCGACGGGCTGCGCTTCCACCGCGGCTCCTGGGCCCGCGCCTGCCTCAAAAACGGCAAGGTACTGCGATTGCCCGCGGTAACCTTCGCCACCCTGCCGCTGCTGACCGAGGCCAGCTCCGGGCGAGTTCCCAACCCGTACCGTTAATCAGCCGATCGGATTGACACCGTTGAGCAGCACCCAGACGCCCACACCGGCGGCGATACCGCAGATCAGGGCGACGAATGACCCGATGAAGGGTCGATAAGCCCAGCCCCGGCCGGCGTCGAGGCCGTAGCGGCCCGGGCCGGACAGGATGACCGCCGCGGCCATCACGATCAGCGTGATCTGGTATTCGTGCCCGTCCGGCAGGAAGTACGCGAAGGTGTGCGAGTGCGGCCGCACCGAGATGCTGGCGAGCAGACCGTTGAGCAGGAACGCCAGCGCGCCCGCGGCCGCTACCGGAGTGAACAACCCCAGGATCAGCAGCACCGCCGCGACGACCTCGCCGCCGGCGCTGACATAGGAGAGGATGTCGGCGTGTTGGTAGCCGACGTCGGACAGTGAGTTCTTGAATCCGCTCAGCCCCGAGCCGCCCCACCAGCCGAACAGTTTCTGCAGCCCGTGGGCGCCGAGCACCACTCCCAGTCCGACTCGCAAGATCAGCAAACCGAGGTGTTGGGTACCGCGCCGGCCGCGGGCGCTTAGCTGCTCGTCGTCATCACCGGACTCGATCTCAGCAGGCTCGGCAGATGCATGCCGGCCCACTGGCTGCGGCGATTGGGGATGGACGTACGGCAGCGGCTCCTGCTGGTCAAGCAGGCTGTATGACTGGCCATTGGGGCCGGCCGACTGAGCGAGGTCCTGGTACGGGATGACGGTGGTGGTCCCAAAATCGCCTGGGTAGCCGACCGGCGTCAGATCGTCCTCGGGGTCGACCAGCCTTGCCGAGGCGGGGTGTCCGGGCGTCGGTTCCGGGAACTCACCCGGCCGGCGCCAAGGTGCGTCATTCGATTGACTACTCACGCAAGCCAGGGTAAGGGCAACTAGGGCTTGAATCGGGGATTTGAGCGGCGCTTTCGCGAGACATTCAGTACTTAGCCCGCCAAACGGGCCCGGATTGGCCTCAAAAGGTGGCAAAAGGGCGGCCACGCCGGGGCTACCGCCGACTTCGGCAGAACACCAAGTGCATGCGTGTGGCGACGGTGCCCGCCATGTCCGTAGCCTGTCGATCATGCGAATACGGCGGTCGGTCCGGTGCGGACTCGCTGTGCTGTGCGCCGCAATGCTGGTCTCGAGCGGCTGCGCACGGTTCAACGACGCCCAGGCGCAGCCGTTCACCACCGCCCCCGAACTCAAGCCCCAGCCCAGCTCGACGCCTCCCCCGCCGCCGCCGCTTCCGCCGACGCCTTTCCCGAAGGCCTGCCCAGCCCCCGGCGTGATGCAGGGCTGCCTGGAGAGCACCAGCGGCCTGATTATGGGCGTCGACAGCAAATCCGGGCTGGTCGCCGAGCGCACCACCGGTGCGATCAAGGAGATCTCCGTCAGCGCGGAGCCGAAGGTGAAGACGGTCATCCCGGTCGACCCGTCCGGGGATGGCGGGTTGATGGATATCGTGCTGTCACCGACGTACTCACAAGACCGGCTGATGTATGCCTACATCAGCACGCCCACCGACAACCGGGTCATCCGGGTGGCCGACGGCGACATCCCGAAGGACATCCTGACCGGGATCCCCAAAGGGGCCGTCGGGAACACCGGAGCGTTGGTCTTCACCAGCCCTACCACGCTGGTCGTGCTGACCGGGGATGCGGGTAACCCGGCGATGGCCGCCGATCCCAAGTCGTTGGCCGGCAAGGTATTGCGTATCGAGCAGCCCACCACCGTCGGCGAGGCGCCTCCGACAACGGCACTGTCCGGAGTCGGATCGGGCGGCGGGTTGTGCATCGACCCCGTCGACGGCTCGTTGTATGTCGCCGATCGCACCCCCACCGCGGACCGGTTGCAGCGCATCACCAAGACCTCACAGGTCTCCACGGTGTGGACGTGGCCGGATAAGCCCGGCGTGGCCGGCTGCGCGGCCATGGACGGGACGGTGCTGGTCAACCTGGTCAACACCAAATTAACGGTCGCGGTCCGGCTGGCGCCGTCGACGGGTGCGGTCACCGGCGAACCCGATGTCGTTCGCAAAGACACTCATGCGCACGCGTGGGCGCTGCGGATGTCGCCGGACGGAAACATCTGGGGCGCAACCGTGAACAAGACGGCCGGCGACGCCGAGAAGCTCGACGACGTCGTGTTCCCGCTGTTCCCGCAGGGCGGCGGCTTCCCACGCAATAACGACGACAAGACCTAAACTCGGTCAGAGCCCGTCGAGTGTGAACCTCACGCCGCCGTATGGGCGCGTCGCGTCGCGCGGTTCACGGTGGCGCAACCGGGTGTCGGGCTCGTCGTCGTCGTCATCATCAGGTTCGAAGTCATCGAAATCGGAGAGGTAAAGCAAATCATCTGAGCTCTCGGGAGCCCATGCGGCAACGGGCTCCAACAGGTTGCACACGTGATCGCCGATCTCGCTCCAATTCAGTGCCCTGGCGACGAACCACGCGGCCGCTTCGTCGAGGATCGGCATCCCAAAGGGGCCGGCGCGCCAGGAGCAACGCCGGAATTTTTCGAGCTGATCGACGGTGTCGTCGCCGAAGAGTTCGGCCAGCCCATGGCCCTGCCGCGACAGTACGTGCACCGCGAGGTACTCGAATCGGCTCTCCACCCCAAGGTTGTGGCCGCTTTTGGGGATACCAACGAGAAACCTCGCCGGCCGCACGCTGATTTGGGTGGCAAAGCTGACCCGACAACCCGATGGTTGGCCATCGGCCTGGGTGGTCACGACGAGCACCGGGTAGTCCAACATCGCCATCAACTGATCAAACGGTTCATCGTGCACACCAACATCATGCACCGCAGTGCTGGGACGGCCCTGCCGACCGATCAGTCGGCGAACTCGCGCCGAGGGCTAACCCTGCCCGCAGGCGGCCAAGACCAGTTCGCGCACCCGCGCCGCGTCAGCCTGCCCGCGGGTGGCCTTCATCACCGCACCGACGATCGCGCCAGCGGCCGCCACCTTGCCCGCACGAATCTTTTCCGCCACATCGGGGTTTCCAGCCAACGCCTCGTCGACGGCGGCCTGCGTCACCGAGTCGTCACGGACCAATGCCAAACCACGGCCGACCATCACCTGCTCGGGCTCACCTTCCCCGGCCAGCACACCCTCCACGACCTGGCGGGCCAGCTTGGTGGAAAGCTTGCCTTCTTCGACTAGGGCCACCACCGCCGCGACTTGGGCGGGAGTGATGGCGAGTTCGTCCAACGCGATGTTCGCCTCGTTGGCCTTCTGCATCAAAAAGTTTCCCCACCAGGCGCGCGCCTGTTCGCTGGGCGCGCCGTGTTCCACCGTCGCAGTGACCAATTCGATCGCGCCGGCGTTGACGAGATCTCGCATCACCTCGTCGGAAATGCCCCAGTCCTCTTGAATCCGGTTACGACTCAACCACGGTAGCTCGGGGATGGTCTGGCGCAACTGATCGACCAGCTCCCGACTGGGTGCCACGGGCTCGAGGTCAGGCTCGGGGAAGTAACGATAATCCTGGGCGGTCTCCTTGCCGCGACCCGGGCTGGTGTATCCGGCCTCGTGAAAATGCCTGGTCTCCTGGATGATCTGGCCTCCCGACAGCAGGACGGCGGCCTGGCGTTGCATTTCATAACGGACGGCGACCTCAACACTTTTCAGCGAGTTGACGTTCTTGGTCTCGGTCCGGGTGCCGAATTCAGCAGCACCGGTGGGCTTCAGTGACACATTGGCATCACATCGCATCGAGCCCTGATCCATCCGGACATCAGATACCGCCAATGCGCGCAACAGATCTCGCAACGCTGTCACATAGGACCGGGCGATTTGTGGCGCTTGGGCACCGGCGCCCTCGATGGGCTTGGTGACGATTTCAATCAGCGGCACGCCGGCACGGTTGTAGTCGATCAGCGAACCGGTGGCGCCTGTGATCCGGCCGGTCTCACTACCGATGTGGGTCAGCTTCCCAGTGTCTTCTTCCATGTGCGCCCGCTCGATGTCCACCCGCCAGGTAGTGCCGTCTTCCAGTGGCACGTCGAGGTAGCCGTTGATGGCGATCGGCTCGTCGTACTGCGAAATCTGATAGTTCTTCGGCTGGTCGGGGTAGAAGTAGTTCTTCCGAGCGAAGCGGCACCACGGCACGATCTCGCAGTTCAGCGCCAGTCCGATGCGGATCGCCGACTCGACCGCGGCCCGGTTCAGCACGGGCAGCGAACCGGGCAGACCCAGGCACACGGGGCACACCTGGGTGTTGGGCTCGGAGCCGAAGGCTGTCGAGCAGCCGCAGAACATCTTGGTCACGGTGGACAGCTCAACGTGCACCTCGAGGCCCAGTACCGGATCAAAGCGCGCCAGAACGTCGTCGTAAGGCAGCAGTTCAACGCCGGCAGCAACACTCATAACGTCAATCTTAGTGGCGATCGCACGGCCGGCTTGGCCGGCCGCTGCGGGTCGCCACCATCGAACTTAGTGGCGATCGCAAGGCCGGCTTGGCCGGCCGCTGCGGGTCGCCACCATCGAACTTAGTGGCGATCGCAAGGCCGGCTTGGCCGGCCGCTGCGGGTCGCCACCATCGAACTTAGTGGCGATCGCAAGGCCGGCTTGGCCGGCCGCTGCGGGTCGCCACCATAGATCCGAATGAGGCCGGCGCGCCCCGCCGAACCGGCGGCTGACTACCCGAAGAAGGCGGCGGCGTCGTCGTAGCGGCTGTCGGGCACCAGCTTGAGGTGGCGCGTCGCATCCGCCAGCGATACCCGGCCGATCTCCTGGCCGCGCAGAGACACCATCTGGCCGTACTCGCCCGCGTGCGCGGCGTCGGCGGCGTTTATCCCGAACCGGGTGGCCAGCACGCGGTCGTAGGCCGTCGGGGTGCCGCCGCGCTGAATGTGACCCAGCACGGTCACCCGGACCTCTTTGTTGATCCGCTTTTCGACCTCATAGGCCAGCTGCGCGCCCACGCCGGTGAAACGCTCATGGCCGAACTCATCGATACCGCCCTCGCGCAACGCAATCGAACCGGGGATCGGCTTGGCGCCTTCGGCGACCACGCAGATGAAGTGCGAATCCCCACGCTGGAAACGCCCTTTGACGAGGCGGCACACCTCCTCGATATCGAAGGGCTGTTCGGGAATCAGTGTCATGTGCGCGCCAGAAGCCAGTCCGGCGTTCAATGCGATCCAGCCGGCGTGCCTGCCCATCACTTCCACCAGCATCACCCGCTGGTGGGATTCGGCGGTGCTGTGCAATCGGTCGATGGCGTCGGTAGCTACCATCAACGCGGTGTCGTGGCCGAAAGTCACGTCGGTGCAGTCGATGTCATTGTCGATGGTTTTCGGCACGCCCACCACGGGAACGTTCTCTTCTGACAGCCAGTGTGCGGCCGTCAGAGTTCCTTCACCGCCGATGGGGATGAGCACGTCGATGCCGTTGTCGTCCAGAGTCTGCTTGATCTGGTCCAGCCCGGCCCGCAGCTTGTCGGGGTGCACTCGGGCGGTGCCGAGTACGGTCCCGCCCTTGAGTAGCAGCCGGTCGTTGCGGTCGTCGTTTTTCAGCTGCATGCGCCGGTTCTCCAACAACCCACGCCAGCCGTCCTGGAATCCGACCACCGACGAGCCGTACCGGGCGTCGCAGGTGCGCACCACCGCCCGGATGACGGCGTTGAGCCCCGGGCAGTCGCCCCCTCCTGTCAGAACTCCGATCCGCATCCTCTTATCTTGCCTCTGCGGCCAGTCAATAGCGCGAGCAGACACAAAATCGCCCGGAATCGGCAGGTCTGGGGCGATTTTGCGTCTGCTGGCCGCGGTTCGCCGCTAAATGGCCGACGGCAACGGGCCGCGGGCGGCCTCGTAGGCAGCGCCCACCCGGTACAGCCGGTCGTCAGCCAGTGCCGGCGCCATGATCTGCAGCCCCACCGGCAGTTGGTCATCCGGGGACAGACCCGAAGGCACCGACATGCCGCAATGGCCGGCCAGGTTCAGCGGCAGCGTGCACAGGTCGAACAGGTACATCGCCAGTGGATCGTCGACTTTCTCACCCAGTCGGAACGCGGTGGTCGGCGTCGCCGGCGACACCAGCACGTCGACCGATCGATAGGCTTCGTCGAGGTCGCGGGCGATCAACGTGCGCACCTTCTGCGCCTGGTTGTAATAGGCGTCGTAATAGCCCGCCGACAGCGCGTAAGCGCCGATCATGATACGACGCTTGACCTCCGGTCCGAAGCCGGCGGCCCGGGTCAGCGCCATGACCTCCTCGGCGCTGTGGGTGCCGTCGTCGCCGACCCGCATTCCGTAACGCATCGCGTCGAAGCGAGCCAGGTTGCTCGAGACCTCCGACGGCAGGATCAAGTAGTAGGCGGGCAGCGCGTATTCGAAATGCGGGCAGTCGACTTCGGTTACCTCAGCACCCAGTGCGGTCAACTGCTCGACCGCGGCTTGGAACGACGCCAGCACCCCCGGCTGGTAGCCCTCGCCGCGCAGTTGCTTGACCACCCCCACCCGCACACCGCGCAGATCACCCGCCGCGCCCGCCCTGGCGGCACCGACGACATCGGGCACCGGCGCATCGAGGGAAGTGGAGTCGCGGGCGTCGTGCCCGGCGATCACCTGGTGCAGCAGCGCGGTGTCCAACACGGTCCGCGCACACGGGCCGCCCTGATCCAACGACGAAGCGCACGCCACCAACCCGTACCGGGACACCGTGCCGTAGGTCGGTTTGACACCGACGGTCGCGGTCAGCGCGGCCGGCTGACGGATAGAGCCGCCGGTGTCGGATCCGATGGCCAGCGGCGCCTGAAACGCAGCCAAGGCCGCCGCGCTGCCGCCACCCGAGCCACCGGGCACCCGGTCGACGTTCCACGGGTTGCGGGTAGGGCCGTAAGCGGAGTTCTCCGTCGACGAGCCCATCGCGAACTCGTCCATGTTGGTCTTGCCCAGTATCGGGATGCCGGCCGCCCGCAACCGTGCGGTGACGGTGGCGTCATAGGGCGAACGCCAGCCCTCCAGGATCTTGGACGCGCAGGTGGTCGGCATGTCAGTGGCGGTGAACACGTCCTTGAGCGCCAGCGGCACCCCGGCCAGCGCCGACGGCGGCGGTTCCCCGGCCGCCAGCGCCTTGTCGACGGCCGCCGCCGCGGACAATGCCTCGTCGGCCGCCACGTGCAGGAAGGCGTGATACCGGTCGTCGGTTGCTTCGATCTGGTCGAGGCAGGCCTGGGTGACCTCGGTGGACGACAGCTCCTTGGCGGCGATCTTGGCGGCCAGTGTCGCGGCGTCGGATCGGACGATCTCCGTCACTGGCTCTCCCCCAGGATCTGCGGGACGGCGAATCGGCCCTCGACGGCGACAGGCGCCGCGGCCAGCGCCTCCTGCTGGGTCAGGGATGGCACCGCCTCGTCAGGGCGCGTGACATCGACGTCTTTACGGACGTCACTGAGCGGGTTGTCGGTCGCTTCGACACCGGTGACATCGACCGCCTGGATCTGGCTGACGTGGGTCAGGATGGCGTCGAGTTGGCCAGCGAAGCTGTCCAGCTCGGTATCGGTCAACGCCAGCCTGGCCAACCGGGCCAGGTGCGCAACCTCGTCGCGGGAGATCTGGGACACGAGCGAAAAGCCTAGCCCGGCGACGATGCGGCCCGCTTCGGGCCGCTGAGGAGCCGGGCAATCAGACCTAGCCGAGCCAGGGAATCTCCCCAGCCACGAGCGTGAAGCTGGCTTCACGTTCGTCGGCAAGCGGCAGTCAGAGCGAGGTCAGCCGAAATGCCGTGGGCGCAACCCTGTGTAACAGTGTTGCGCGTGCCGTCGTATCTGTTGCGCATCCAGCTGGTCGACCGCCCAGGCAGCCTGGGCTCGCTGGCCGTGGCGCTGGGTTCGGTGGGCGCCGACATTCTGTCGCTCGACGTGGTGGAGCGCAGCGCCGGCTCTGCGATTGACGACCTGGTCATCGAATTGCCCCCAGGCGCCATGCCTGACACCTTGATCACCGCCGCCGAGTCATTGCCCGGCGTCCGCGTCGACAGCGTGCGCCCGCATACCGGTCTATTGGAAGCGCATCGCGAGCTGGAGCTGCTGGACCGTGTCGCCGCGGCGGAGGACAAGGAAGCCAAACTGCGGGTCCTGGTCAACGAAACACCCAGGGTGCTGCGCGTGAGTTGGTGCGCGGTGTTGCGCAATTCGCCGGGAGACCTACAGCGGCTCGCCGCCAGTCCGGGTGTGCCGGAGACCCGCGTGGAATCTGCACCTTGGTTTCCCATTGAGCAGGCCAAGACGTTGGACACCAACGCCGATTGGGTTCCGCAGGCCTGGCGCGATATGGACACCACGATCGTCGCGGCGCCGTTGGGCGACCCGGACACCGCGGTGGTGCTGGGCCGTCCAGGCCCGGATTTTCGGCCTTCGGAGGTGGCCCGGCTGGGCTATCTGGCCGGAATCGTGGCCACCATGCTGCGCTGAGACCGCGCCGATGGCCTCACTCGGCAGGCTCCTCGACATGCGGAGTTCCCTCCTCGAGCAGCCGGCGGAAACCGTCTTCGTCGAGTATCGGCACACCCAGCTCCAAGGCCTTGTCGTACTTGGACCCTGGCGAGTCGCCGGCGACGACGTAGTTGGTCTTCTTCGAGACTGAGGCGGCAGCCTTGCCGCCGCGCGCCAGAATGGCCTCTTTGGCCTCGTCGCGGGAATAGCCGTTCAGTGAGCCGGTGACCACGATGGTCAGGCCGGCCAGGGTGCGCGGCACACCCGCGTCGCGCTCGTCGACCATCCGTACTCCGGCGTCCCGCCACTTCCGTACGATCTCCCGGTGCCAGTCGACGGTGAACCACTCGGTGACCGCGTCGGCGATGGTCGCTCCCACCCCGTCGACCGCGGCCAGTTGCTCGGTGGACGCCTCCTCAATCAGTGCGAGGTCGGCGAACTCGGTGGCCAGGGCGCGGGCCGCCGTCGGCCCGACATGCCGGATCGACAACGCGACGAGTACGCGCCATAGCGGCGCCGTCTTGGCATTGTCGAGGTTGGCCAGCAGCCGCTTGCCGTTGGCCGACAACGTGCCGCCTTTGGTGGTGAACAGCTCGGTGCGCAACAGGTCGTCCTCGGTGAGCGAAAACAAGTCGCCCTCGTCGGCGATCACCCCGGCTTGCAGCAGCGCGACGGCCGCCTCGTAGCCCAGCGCCTCGATGTCGAACGCCCCGCGACCGGCGACGTGAAATACCCGCTCCCGCAACTGGGCCGGGCAAGACCGGGCATTGGGGCAACGGATGTCGGCGTCGCCTTCCTTGGCCGGCGCCAGCTCGGTGCCGCACTCGGGACAGTGTGTGGGCATGACGAATTCGCGTTCCGAACCGTCGCGCAGATCGACGATGGGGCCCAGCACCTCGGGGATCACGTCGCCCGCTTTGCGGATGACGACGGTGTCGCCGATCAGCACCCCTTTGCGCTTGACCTCGGCGGCGTTGTGCAGCGTGGCCAGCCCCACCGTCGACCCCGAGACCTTGACCGGCGTCATGAACGCGAACGGCGTGACGCGTCCGGTCCGGCCGACGTTGACCCGGATGTCGAGCAGCTTGGTCTGTACCTCCTGGGGTGGGTACTTGTACGCGATCGCCCACCGCGGTGCGCGTGAGGTGGACCCCAGCCTGCGTTGCAGTGCCAAGTCGTCGACTTTGACGACGACGCCATCGATTTCGTGGGCCACGTCGTGGCGGTGCTCGCCCCAGTAGGCGATGCGGTCCAGCGCGCCGGCCACGTCCTGCACCCGGGTGGTGTGTTCGGAGACCGGCAGCCCCCAGGCCTGCAGTGCCAGATACGCGTCGTGCAGCGTCGCCGGCCGAAAACCTTCGAGGTGTCCCAGCCCGTGGCAGATCATTCGCAGCTTGCGGCGAGCGGTGACCGCCGGGTCCTTCTGCCTAAGCGACCCCGCGGCGCTGTTGCGTGGGTTGGCGAACGGCGCCTTGCCGTCTTCGACCAGTGCGGCATTGAGCGCTTCGAAATCGGTGAGCCGAAAGAACACCTCACCGCGGACCTCGAGCTCAGCGGGAATTGGATATTCCTCGCTGGCCGTCAGCCGCTCGGGGACGTCGTCGATGGTGCGCGCGTTCAGCGTGACGTCCTCGCCGGTGCGGCCGTCACCGCGGGTTGCCGCCCGCACCAGCCGACCATCGCGGTAGACCAAAGCCAGAGCGACACCGTCGATCTTGAGCTCGCACAGATACGGCACGTCACTACCGACCTCGGCGCGAATACGCCCAGCCCACAGATCGAACTCCTCGGTACTGAACACGTTGTCCAGGCTGAGCATCCGTTCCAGATGGTCGGCCGATGTGAAATCTGTGGCGAAGCCCGAACCGCCGACGATTTGCGTCGGCGAATCAGGGTTGCGCAGCTCCGGGTACTGCTCCTCAATCGCGGCCAACCGCCGCAGCAGTAGATCGAATTCCGCGTCGGAGATGATCGGCGCGTCACGCACGTAGTAGCGGAACTGGTGTTCGCGCACCTCGTCGGCCAGTTCACTCCATTGCCGCCGAACCTCGGGCGGAACGGGGTCAGCGTCGGGCGAACTCACCTTGGCAGGCTATCGGAGGCCACCGACATCGTCCGTTTGTGTCGCCTCAGATGGCGTCGGGGTCCTGGGCGAACGCCTCGGCGGCCTTGCGGGCAAGCCCGATCGCGGTGCGGGCCCACTGCGGCGTCGCTGCGGCCAGACCACATGCCGGGGTGACGCCGACGCGGTCCCGCAGAGCCGACCGCTCGAAACCCAGCCGGTCGGTGACAGCGACAATCGCGGCGGCTACCTCTTCGACGGACGGCCGCTTTTCCGGGGCGGTCGCGGGGACCACACCCAGCACGACGGTGCGACCCGACTCGACGAATTCCGCGATGCTCTCCAAATCCTCGGCGCGCAAGGTGGCCGCGTCCACAGATACCCCACTGATACCGCTGCGCTGCAACAGTTTCCACGGCAAGTCCGGGGCGCAGCTGTGCAGCAACACCTCAGCGCCCGCGGCCGCGACGCAGGTGTCGATCAGCGCGCCGGCCACCGTTTCGTCGAGCGGGGCGACGGGGGACAGCGCAGTGACCCCGGTCAACCGTCCACCCAATGCCGCTGCCAGCGACGGCTCGTCGAACTGCACCACGACCGGTGTGTCGAGTCGCCGGGCCAGCGTCGCGCGGTGCGCGGCAACCCCTTCGGCCAGCGACGCCGCCAGATCACGCAGCGCACCGGGATCGGTGACGGCGCGGTGGCCGTTGGACAGCTCCAAGCCCGCGGCCAGCGTGATCGGCCCGGGCGCCTGCACCTTGACCACCCGCCCGCCACCGCGCAGGCCCGCGGTCTCCCAGGCTTCTTCCAGTGCGTCCATGTCCTCGTCGAGCAGGCTGATTGCCCTGCGGGTCACCGCGCCGGGGCGCCCCACAATCCGGTAGCCCCGTGGCACCGTGTCGATGGCTACGTCGATCAACAGCGCGCCGGCCCGCCCGAGGATGTCGGCACCCACTCCTCTGGCGGGCAGCTCGACGATGTGGGCCAGCGCATCAGCCAACTCGCCGACGACAACCTCGGCGGCCTGCCGCGCTGTCGTGCCCGGCCACGATCCGACACCGCTGCCCTTCGCGAGAACACCAGCGGGAACACTCATCCGGCAACCGTATTCGACGTCACACTTCAGGGCGGTCACCAGGTGTGTTTGCCGCGGGGATGCGCGGGTATTTTCGAAGAAAGAAGGGTGCGAGCCGTGTGGCCGACAGCGAGGTTTATGCGGCCGCTGCTGTTTTGCAGCGCGGCGGTGCTGATGGCGGCGTGCACCCGGGTTGTGGGCGGCGTTGCGGTCCCCGCGGCCGGCATCCCGCCAAGGCAGGGCATCAATGGAGTCAAGGTCGACGAGGTCCTACTGGATCAGTCGCGCATGCGCGCCATCACCGGCGGTGGCGAGCACCTGACGATCATCCCCTCGATGGACGGCGATTCCCCTGTCGACATCGAAGCGCTCGCGCAGACCGCGCCGCGGGCATGCCGGTTCGTTTACGCGGAGACCGCGACCTTTGGGCCCGACATCGCAGAATTCCACAAGACCACCTTCCAGGACCCGCCCGACGGCGCGCTGATCTCCGAGGGCGCCGCGGCCTATCGAAATGTCGCCACCGCGCGGGGCGCCTTCGGGGCCCTGGTGTCCACCGTCGGGGACTGCGCGACGAGTGAGCAGGGCGAGCTGTACGTCGGTGAGTGGAACGCCGACGCCAGCTCGCTGCAGGTGCGGCCCGGCGGGTGCGGACGTGACTACCGGATCGTGTCGCTGGCCCTGCTGGAAGTCACCTTCTGCGGCTTTCCGCCGTCGGTGTCCGACATCGTGATGACGAACATCGCCGCAAATATTCCGAGCTAGCCCCGGGTTGGATTATCGCGAGGTGCCCGCGATGGTGGCACTGCCGATCACTTCGTCGCCATCGGGGTGCGGACGGTACAGCACCAACGTCTGGCCGCACGCCACACCGCGCAGCGGAGTACGCAATCGTACGGAAAGCTCGTCGCCAATCAATTCGGCGACCGCGTCAGCGGTTTCACCGTGCGCCCGCACCTGTACCGCGCACTCCACCGGGCCCGACGGAGCGGTTCCCGCGGTGAAGACCGGCGCCCGTCCCGTGAGCGCGCACACATCGAGGTCGGCCGCTTCGCCCACCCGGACGGTTGCGGTGTCGGCATCGATCGACGTGACGTAGCGGGGGGTGCCGTCGGGCCCCGGGCCGGCGATTCCCAGGCCCTTGCGCTGACCGATGGTGAAACCGTGCACCCCGTCATGCTCGGCCAGCACTGCGCCGTGCGAGTCGACCACGTTCCCACGCCGGACCGCGATGCGCTCACCCAGAAAGGCGCGAGTGTTCCCGGACGGTATGAAGCAAATGTCATGACTGTCAGGCTTTTCGGCAACCGCGAGGCCGCGGCGAGCCGCCTCCGCGCGAATCTGTGGCTTAGGGGTGTCGCCGATCGGGAACGTGGCGTGCCGCAGCTGAGCCGCCGTCAGCACGGCCAGCACGTAGGACTGGTCCTTGTCCGGGTCGATGGCGCGGCGCAGCCGCCCACCGGAAAGCCGCGCATAGTGGCCGGTGGCCACCGTGTCGAAACCCAACGCCAAAGCCCGCCTGGAAAGGGCCGAGAATTTGATCCGCTGGTTGCACCGCACGCACGGGTTGGGGGTTTCTCCGCGCGCGTAGGACGACACGAAATCGTCGATCACGTCTTCGGCGAATCTCTCCGCGAAATCCCAGACATAGAAGGGAATTCCGAGCACGTCGGCGACGCGGCGAGCGTCCGAAGCGTCTTCTTTGGAACAGCAGCCGCGCGAGCCGGTGCGCAGCGTTCCGGGGGCCGACGAGAGCGCCAGGTGCACACCAACCACATCGTGTCCGGCGTCGACCATGCGGGCGGCGGCGACCGACGAATCGACGCCGCCACTCATCGCGGCGAGGACCTTCACCCGGACGCTCCCGCAGAAGCCAGGGCCGCCCGCCGGGCGCGATCGACCGCCCCGGGCAGCACCTGCAGCACCGCATCGACGTCCGCGCCAACGCTGGTGTGCCCCAACGACAACCGCAGTGAACCACGGGCGGCGGCGGCGTCGGCGCCCATCGCGATCAGCACGTGCGAGGGCCGTGGGACGCCGGCGGTGCACGCCGATCCGGTTGAACACTCGATTCCATTGGCGTCCAACAGCATCAACAGCGCGTCGCCTTCGCAGCCGCGGAACGTGAAGTGTGCGTTGCCGGGAAGCCGCAGCGGATCCCGGGCACCGTTGAATCGGACGTCGTCGATCCCGGCGAGCACACCGGCTACCAGACGATCCCGCAGCGCCCGCAGCCGTGCGCTGTTGGCGTCCAGTCCGTCCACCGAGATTCGCGCCGCCGTCGCCATTCCCACGGCACCGGCGACATCGGGAGTGCCGGAGCGGATGTCGCGCTCCTGCCCGCCGCCATGCAACAGCGGCACACAGCTGACGTCTCGACGTAGCAACAAGGCTCCCACCGCCTGAGGACCACCGAACTTGTGCGCGGCAACGCTCATCGCCGACAACCCGCTGACGGTGAAGTCCACCGGCAGCTGCCCCACTGCCTGAACGGCGTCACTGTGCATCGGCACCCCGAATTCGGCTGCGGCGTCCGCCAGTTCGGTGACCGGCAGGACGGTGCCAACCTCGTTGTTGGCCCACATCACCGACACCAGCGCGATGTCGTCGTGGGTCTGCAACACTTCACGCAGCGCGGCCGGCGAAACCGAGCCGTCGGCGGCGGTGGGCAGCCAGGTCACCTCGGCGCCTTCGTGTTCGACGAGCCAGTTCACCGAGTCCAGCACCGCGTGGTGTTCCACTTCGCTGGTGACGATGCGCCGATGGCGCGGGTCCGCGTCGCGGCGGGCCCAGTAGATTCCTTTGACGGCCAGGTTGTCACTCTCGGTGCCGCCGGCGGTAAAGATCACCTCGGAAGGACGCGCGCCCAGTTTGTCGGCGACCAGCTCGCGCGACTCCTCGACGCGCCGTCGCGCCGCACGGCCACTGGTATGCAGCGACGAAGCGTTGCCGACGGCCCCGAGCGCGGCCGTCATCGCCTCGACGGCGGCGGGATGCATCGGGGTGGTGGCGGCGTGATCCAGGTACACCATGACGGACCCCAGGATACCGGCCGGCTCGGCGACCCCAAACTTCCGAGCAGGCCAGACCTGCTCAGGCCACCAACGCGTGCCCGTGACCCGGGTGCTGGCCGGATGGCTGGGACGCCCCCATGTGCACCGCGGACTGGCAGCGGCCGGCCAGGGCCCGGCGATCGGTGCCCGGCAGCTGCAGAGATTCGACGCGCACGCAGGCCACCGTCCGGCGCATGGCGAGCATCCGGCCTATCGAGCGCATCAACGTGTCTTCGCCCACAAAGGCCGGGGCGGTCGACACGCTCCCGTCGACGTGGTGATACGTCAGCCGCAGGGGCTGCACCGGACGCCCGGCGTCGATCGCGGCCTGGAACATCGCGGGGTAAAATGGCCCGCGCCCTTGGTGCGATTGGCCGGCACGACCGCACCAGGTGGTGCCCTCCGGGAAGGCCACCACCGTCTGGCCGGCGTGCAGCCGGCGTGCGACGGCGTCCACGACATCGGGCAGCCGCCGCAGACTGGACCGTTCGATCGGGATGATTTTCAAGACGCGAGCGACGACGCCGGTCGCGGCCCCGGTGAACATATCAGCGCGGGCGACGAAGGATCCCGGCAACACCGAACCGATGGCGAACACATCGAGCCAGGACACATGGCTGCTGACGACCAGGACTCCGCTCAGATTGCGGATGGGGCTGCCGGTGACGGTGATCCGGACGCCGAAGCAGCGCAGCACCAATCGGCAATAGGCACGTTGCACGTGCGTCCGGCCCGGCAGCGGCACCCCGAGCACCGGCAACCCGGGCAATAGCAGCAGCGCCAGCATGATGCGGCGCGTCACCCGCAGGCGCACCAGCGACCGCCGCGACGTCTCAGCGTTGCCAACACCCACGCAGCTGACGTCGCACGACGCGTGCGGTAGCCAAGCGTGTCCGGTGCCAGCGGGCGCGCTCACTGTGCGCCGCCAGCCATTGCACCCGCCATCTCTGAAGCCGCCGACACCGACCGCAGCCTCTTCAGATATCGGGTGTCGGCCTGCCGCTTATCCAGTAGTACGCAGAAGTCGCCCACACCGAAGTCCGGATCGTGCGCGGGCTCGCCGCAGGCCTTGGCACCCAGCCGCAGGTAGCCGCGCATGAGTGGCGGAACAGTGGGTCGCGGTGGCGGAAGGATGTCGTCGATACTTTTCCCGTCGACGGTCACCGGGCGTCTTGGGTGCACCCGGTACTGCGGCGGTGCGGCGTGACGCTTCAGGATGAAGTCGCGAACCCCGCGGAGTTGGCTTCCCGGCGGTTCGTCTGCGGTTTGGCCACCGACCGGAACCGATACGCACCCGGTCACGTAGTCGTAGCCGTAGCGGTCCAGGTAGGCCAGGATTCCAGCCCACATCAGCAGCACGACACCGCCATTGCGGTGACCGTCACGCACCACGGCGCGTCCCATCTCCACCAACGACGGTCGTAGCGAGTCGAACGCGCTGACGTCGAATTCCGTCGCGGTGTACAACCCGCCCGCCGCGATGGCACCCGTCGGCGCCAGCATCCGGTAACAGCCCACCAACTCACCGGTGTCGTCGTCACGGACCAACAAGTGGTCGCAGAACTCGTCGAACCGGTCGGCATCCCGGTCGGTCTCGCCCGCCGCGGGCAATGCGAAGCCGGGCGTGCTGGTGAACACGTCGTAGCGCAGCCGTTGCGCCGCTTCAATGAGGCTTGGGTCGGTGGACAGCAACAGGGAATAGCGCGGCCCGGCGAACGAACTGCTCGCCAGTTCGTCGGGCCTGTCGCTGGCTATCAGGACAGAAGCAATGCTCATGCCACCAAAGTTGCGCAGTCGATCTGCTAGTCGGCATCCGCGCTGTGACATGTCGGTGCACGTGAGATGACGAAATGTCGCGAAGGAGTAACGGCGGGTTGAGTAGGGCGAGCAGACGCAAAAGCCCCCGACACGCCGCGGCGTGGGGGGCTTTCGCGTCTGCTCGCGCCGAAATGTCAGCCTTTGCGGGCCTTGACGGCGTCGGTCAGCTGCGGAGCGACCTTGAATAGGTCACCCACCACGCCGTAGTCGGCGATCTCGAAGATGGGCGCCTCTTCGTCCTTGTTCACCGCGACGATGGTCTTCGAGGTCTGCATCCCCGCCCGGTGCTGGATGGCCCCGGAGATGCCCAGCGCGATGTAGAGCTGCGGCGATACCGTCTTGCCGGTCTGGCCGACCTGGAACTGGCCGGGGTAGTAGCCGGAGTCCACCGCCGCACGCGAAGCGCCGACAGCGGCCCCGAGCGAGTCGGCCAGTGCTTCGACCACGCTGAAGTTCTCCGCGCTGCCGACGCCGCGGCCACCGGAGACCACGATGGTGGCCTCAGTCAGCTCTGGGCGGTCGCCGGCGACCGCGGGTTCGCGGGCGGTGATCTTGGTGGCGTTCTCGGCGGGAGCGGGCACCTCGACGCTGACCTGCTCACCGGCGCCGGCGGCCGGTTCGGCCTCGACGGCACCGGCACGCACGGTGATCACCGGGGTGTCGCCGTTGGCCTGCGCATCGACGGTGAAAGCGCCACCGAAGATGGAGTGCACGCCTATGCCGCCCTCTTTCACCTCGACCACGTCGACCAGCAGGCCGGATCCGATCCGGGCCGCGAGCCGTCCGGCGATCTCCTTGCCGTCGGCAGTGGCGGCCAGCAGAACGGCGGCCGGAGCCGCCGACTCGACCAGCGCGGCCAGCACGTCAACCACCGGAGTGATCAGGTATTTGTCGGCGGAATCGGACTCGGCGACGTAGATCTTGGCGGCGCCTGCCTCCTTCAGCGCGTCCACCAGGGGCGCGGCCGTCCCTGGGGCACCGACGACGACGGCGGACGGTTCGCCCAGCGCCCGGGCGGCGGTGATCAATTCGGCGCTGACCTTCTTCACTGCGCCTTCGGCGTGCTCGACGAGCACCAGTACTTCAGCCATGGGTTATCGCTCTTCCGTAAGTCTGGAAATGGTCGGGGTGGTTGGTCAGGTCGTTCAGATGATTTTCTGGCCCACCAGGTACTTCACGATCTCGTTCCCGCCCTCGCCCTCGTCGGCGACCTTCTCACCTGCGGTCTTGGCCGGCTTCGGCGTCGACGACAGCACGGTCGAACCGGCGTTGGCGAGCCCGACCTCGTCAGCCTCGACGCCGATATCGGCCAGGGTCAGCACCGTGACCTCTTTCTTCTTGGCGGCCATGATGCCTTTGAAGGACGGAAAGCGCGGCTCGTTCATCTTCTCGGTGACGCTGACCACCGCGGGCAGTGTCGCTTCGAGCGTGAATAAGCCGTCGTCGGTTTCGCGTTCGCCGGTGACCTTGCCGCCCTCAAGCGACAATTTGCGCAGGTGGGTCAGCTGCGGCAGGCCCAGGTACTCGGCGATGATGGCCGGCACCGCACCGCCGGAGCCGTCAGTTGCTTCGTTGCCGGCGATGACCAGCTCGGTGCCTTCGATGGTGCCCAGCGCGCGCGCGAGCGCCCATCCGGTCTGGATGACGTCCGAGCCGTGCAGGCCGTCGTCCTTCAGGTGAACGGCCTTGTCCGCGCCCATCGACAGCGCCTTGCGGATCGCCTCGGTCGCGCGCTCGGGTCCGGCGGTCAGGACGGTCACCGACCCCTCGACGCCGTCGGCGGCCTCTTTCTCCCTGATCTGCAGCGCCTCTTCCACGGCACGCTCGTTGATCTCGTCCAGCACCGCATCGGCGGCCCCGCGGTCCAGGGTGTAATCGCCGTCGGTCAGCTTGCGCTCCGACCAAGTGTCTGGGACCTGCTTGATCAGGACCACGATGTTCGTCATGAGTGTGGTTCGTCCTCCTCGAAGGGAGTCCCGCAGCTTAGGACTAGCCCAGCACTGCGGAACCTCGGTCTTGTATTTCGGCACCGCACAGCGCATGTTACTAGTGGGTAACTTTGTGCGGTCCGCCCTCACACCATAGCGGGTCGTAGTGCAGGTTCTTTCGCCTGTCTCTCCGCCAGAAGCAGGGGTACCCTCACGCCCGGTTCGCGAATCGGACACTACGCGTTAGCCTGCCTATTCAATGAGCGCATTCGTCCCCGAGGTTCCCCACCGCGTCCCCGACGACACCTCGCCGGGGCCCTCAGCAGGGCCCCGAGCGGTGTTGACGCTGACGGGCGAGCGCACCATCCCCGATCTGGACATCGAGAATTACTGGTTTCGCCGGCACCAAGTCGTGTACCAGCGCCTGGCGCCGCGCTGCGCGGGCCGCGACGTACTCGAGGCCGGATGTGGCGAAGGTTACGGTGCCGACCTGATCGCCGGTGTCGCGCGCCGGGTGGTCGCGGTGGACTACGACGAGACCGCGGTGGCCCATGTGCGTGACCGCTACGCCAGGGTGCAGGTCATGCAGGCCAACCTGGCCGCCTTGCCGCTGCCCGACGCGTCGGTGGATGTCGTGGTCAACTTCCAGGTCATCGAGCACCTTTGGGACCAGGCCCAGTTCGTCAGCGAGTGTGCCCGAGTGCTGCGTCCCTCGGGTTTGCTGATGGTTTCCACCCCCAACCGGATCACCTTCTCACCGGGCCGCGACACCCCGATCAACCCGTTTCACACGCGTGAACTCAACGCCGACGAACTAACGAAGCTGCTGCTCGACACCGGTTTCGCCGAGGTGTCGATGAGCGGCCTGTTCCACGGCCCGCGCCTGCGGGAAATGGATGCCCGCCACGGTGGTTCGATCATCGACGCGCAGATCGCGCACGCATTGGCCGCCGCACCATGGCCGCCTGAGCTCATGGGAGATGTCGCCGCGGTCACCACCGACGACTTCGAGATCGTCGAGGCCGGCAGTGGCAGTCATATGCGGGATATAGATGACAGCCTGGACCTCATCGCGGTCGCGGTGCGTCGGTGAACGCCATGAATTCGGGGGGAGACCGGGTACCCGGTCTGTTCAGCCTGGTTCTGCACACCCACCTGCCATGGCTGGCCCACCACGGACGCTGGCCGGTCGGCGAGGAATGGCTCTACCAGTCGTGGGCGGCGGCCTACCTGCCGTTGTTGCGGGTGTTGCGCACCCTGGCCGACGAGGATCGGCACCGGCTGATCACCCTCGGGGTCACTCCGGTGGTCAACGCGCAGCTGGACGACCCGTATTGCCTCGACGGCATGCATCATTGGCTGGCCAACTGGCGGCTGCGCGCGGCCGAAGCCGCCAGCGTGCGGTCGGTCCCCGAATCGAAATCGGTCAACTACCAGTCATGCACGCCGGAAGCGTTGCGAGCCTTCGGAGTTCGCGAATCCGCAGAGGCCGATCAGGCACTCGACGACTTCGCCACCCTGTGGCGGCACGGCGGCAGTCCGCTGCTGCGCAGCCTGGTCGACGCCGGCACGGTGGAGCTGCTCGGCGGCCCGCTGGCCCACCCGTTCCAGCCACTGCTGGCGCCGCGGCTGCGTGAGTTCGCGTTACGCGAAGGCCTGGCCGACGCACAGCTGCGCCTAGGGGCGCCCAAAGGACAGGGCCCGACTGGGATCTGGGCACCCGAATGCGCCTACGCCCCGGGTATGGAACACGACTACGCCAGCGCCGGCGTCACGCATTTCATGGTTGACGGCCCGTCGTTACGCGGCGACACCGCGCTGGGCCGGCCGGTCGGCGACACCGATGTGGTTGTGTTCGGGCGCGACCTGCAGATCAGCTATCGGGTGTGGTCGCCCAAGTCGGGCTACCCCGGGCATGCCGCGTATCGCGATTTCCACACCTACGACCACCTGACCGGGCTCAAACCGGCCAGGGTCACCGGTCGCAACGTGCCGTCGGAAGCCAAGGCGCCCTACGACCCCGACCGAGCCGACTACGCGGTCGACGGCCACGTCGCCGACTTCGTCGGCGTGGTGCGTAATCGACTGCTCTCCGAGTCCGAGCGCATCGGGCGACCCGCTCACGTGGTCGCCGCCTTCGACACCGAGCTGTTCGGCCACTGGTGGTACGAGGGGCCGACCTGGCTGCAACGCGTGCTGCGGGCATTGCCCGAAGCCGGGGTGCAGGTAGGCACGCTGAGCGACGCCATCGACCAAGGATTCGTCGGCCAACCGGTCGCGCTGCCGCCCAGCTCGTGGGGCTCCGGCAAAGACTGGCAGGTGTGGTCCGGCGACAAGGTGGCCGATCTGGTCCAGCTCAACAACGAAGTGGTCGACACCGCGCTGAGCGCGGTCGACAAGGCGCTGGAGCCGACGACGTCGCTGGACGGGCCGGTCCCCCGCGATCACGTTGCCGATCAGATCATGCGCGAGACCCTGCTCACCGTGTCCAGCGACTGGCCATTCATGGTGAGCAAGGATTCCGCCGCCGAGTACGCCCGTTACCGCGCTCACCTGCACGCCCACGCCACCCGCGAAATCGCCGGAGCGCTGGCGTCGGGCCGTCGCGACAGTGCGCAGCGGCTGGCGGACGGCTGGAACCGGGCCGACGGTCTGTTCGGCGCTCTGGACGCGCGGCGGCTGCCCCGATGAAGTCCTCCTTCCCCCCGCGAGCGTGCGTGTCTGCACAGCGACACGCCGCCGCGGACGGCATTTTGTGTACACCCGCGACCGTGGGGCGTGGCCGGGCATGAAGATCCTGATGGTGTCGTGGGAGTACCCGCCTGTGGTGATCGGCGGGCTCGGCCGGCATGTGCATCACCTGTCGACTGCGCTGGCCGCGGCCGGCCACGACGTCGTGGTCCTATCACGGCGCCCGACGGGCACGGATCCCAGCACGCATCCGTCCTCCGACGAGGTCAACGGGGGTGTCCGGGTAATCGCGGCCGCACAGGATCCGCACGAGTTCACCTTCGCCAAGGACATGATGGCCTGGACCCTGGCGATGGGTCACTCGATGATCCGCGCGGGGCTGCCCCTCAAGAAACACGGCACCGACCGATCCTGGCATCCCGACGTGGTACACGCGCACGACTGGCTGGTAGCTCACCCAGCTGTGGCGCTGGCCCAATTCTATGACGTACCAATCGTTTCCACCATTCACGCGACCGAGGCCGGCCGGCATTCCGGCTGGGTTTCCGGGACGATCAGCCGCCAGGTACACGCGGTGGAGTCGTGGCTGGTGCGGGACTCCGATTCGCTTATCACCTGTTCGGCGTCGATGAGCGACGAGATCACCGAACTGTTCGGCCCCGGTCTGGCCGAGACAATCGTGATCCGCAACGGAATCGATGCGGCGCGTTGGCCGTTCGCGGAACGGCGCCCGCGCACCGGGCCGGCCGAGCTGCTCTACGTCGGGCGGCTGGAATACGAGAAGGGTGTGCACGACCTCATCGCCGCCCTGCCGCGGATCCGACGCACCAACCCGGGCACCACGCTGACCATCGCCGGGGAGGGCACTCAGCAGGACTGGCTCGTCGAGCAAGCGCGTAAGCACCGGGTACTCAAGGCGACTCGGTTCGCCGGACACCTCGGCCACGACGACCTGCTGGCGGCGCTGCATCGGGCGGACGCCGCGGTGCTACCCAGTCACTACGAACCGTTCGGGCTCGCCGCCCTGGAGGCCGCCGCGGCCGGCACGCCGTTGGTGACGTCGAACATCGGCGGTCTGGGCGAGGCGGTGATCAACGGGCAGACGGGCGTGTCATGTCCGCCGTGCGACGTGTCTGGACTGGCGTCGGCGGTGCGCAGCGTGCTCGACGACCCGGAGGCCGCGCAGCGGCACGCTCGGGCGGCGCGCGAGCGGCTCACCTCGGACTTCGATTGGCACACGGTGGCCAAGGAGACCGCGCAGGTGTACCTGTCGGCCAAACGCCGCGTGCGGCAACCGCAGCCACGGCTGCCCATCGTCGAGCACGCACTGCCGGACCGCTAGCTCTCAGGGATTTTCGATACCGATCGCCTCGGCGCAGTACCGCCAGACCACCTCGAGGTCACGGTCGTCATAGTGAGTCAGCGGCAGGTAGTGCTCCCCACGGGGTCGCCGGTCGTGCCAAAACCGGCCGGTTGGCTGTGCCGGGTTGGTCGCGGCGAGCCACACGGCGGTGTCGGCTCCCTGTTCAGGTGTTCGCAATATCGGGCCGGTAAGGCGCCGAAACCCCGGAAGCGACGCGGCCACCCCGGGAGTATCGGCCCACCCGGGATGCATGGAGTACACCCTGACGTGTTGGGCTGCCCAGCGGCGGGCCAAGATTGGGGTGAGCGCCACCTGTATCCGTTTGGTTCGCGCGTAGGCGGTGGCGCCGCTATATCGCCCCGCGCGGTATTCGGGGTCGTCGGCCGGCAGTGCTTGGGTGTACATCCCGCCCGAGGACATCAGGATCACTCGCGGATCGTCGGATCTGGCCAAGATCGGCAGCAGACACTCGGTTAGCAATACCGGACCCAGCACGTGGGTGGCCAAGGTGACTTCGTGCCCCTCGCCGGTTTCGGTACGGGTGGCCGGCAGCACCCCGGCGTTGTGGATGAGCACGTCCAACGTCGGCACCCGGCTGGTCAGGTCGGCGGCGAAGGCGCGGATAGCCCCCAAGTCGGACACATCGCACACCTCCACCTGCACGTCGGCCCCCGAGTCCGCCGCCACGATCTCCTCCCGGGCCCGCTCACCGCTCTCCCTGTCGCGCACGGTCAATAAAACGGTTGCGCCCAGCCGGGCCAATCCCGCGGCGATCGCCTTGCCGATGCCGCGATTCGCGCCGGTGACCAGCACCGTCCGACCTTTCAATGCGTCCGGCTCCGGATCGTCCGCCCAGCCCAATTGCCGGAGTCGATAGCCAACGCTGCTGTAGCCGGGGACGACCGCCCGATCCAGAACGGTGTCGAAAACCGAACGCATTCCACCGAGAACACTCATGCACACCACTGTGCCCCTAGGCGGACGCTTCCACCGGTAACGTCGAGCGATGGGTATTGAATATTCCAGCGTGGTCGACGCGCCGCGCGACGAGGTGTTCGACTGGCATGCCAGACCGGGCGCGTTCAATCGACTGTCACCGCCCTGGTCACCCCTGCGGGTGATCACCGAGGCCACCTCCCTCAAGGACGGGCGAGCCGAGCTCGCGCTCCCCGGCGGACTGCGGTGGGTCGCCGTCCACCAGCCGGACGGCTACGACCCACCGCGTCGTTTCGTCGACACCATCGGGACCGGTGGCCTGGCCTCCCTGCCGGCACGCGTAGCCGTGCGGTGGCGGCACACCCACGACTTCGAGGACGTCGGCGATAACAGGACCCGCGTCATCGACCGGGTGGAAACGCCGGTACCTGCGGCGGCATTGCGCCCGATGTTCGTTTACCGGCACCGCCAGCTCGCCGACGATTTAGCCGCACATCGACTGGCGGCCCAGCATGGCCTGGGTCCTTCGACGATCGCCGTCACGGGGTCGTCGGGACTGGTCGGTTCGGCGTTGACCGCGTTTCTGCGCACCGGTGGCCACCGTGTCATCGCGTTGGTCCGCCGGCCCGCGAAAATCTCCGATGAGCGCCGGTGGGACCCCGACGCGCCCGCCCCAGACCTGTTCACCGGAGTCGACGCGGTGATTCATTTGGCCGGCGCCTCAATCGCCGGCAGGTTCACCGATGACCATCGAAATGCCATCCGCAGCAGCAGAATCGGCCCGACCCGCCGGCTCGCCGAACTCCTGGCGAAGACCGCCGGCCGGCCCGGCCTACTGATCTCGGCCTCGGCGGTCGGCTACTACGGATCCAACCGCGGGGACGAAACCCTCTTTGAGGACAGCGGTCGCGGAGACGGGTTTTTGGCCGACGTCGTCGCCGACTGGGAGGACGCCACCGCACCGGCTGATCAGGCCGGGGTTCGGGTGGTGCGGGTGCGCACCGGCATCGTCCAATCGCCGCGCGGCGGCACGTTAAAGCTGATGCGTCCCCTGTTCAGCGCCGGTCTGGGTGGCCGGCTCGGCGACGGCCGACAATGGCTGTCCTGGATCGGCATCGACGACCTGATCGACGTGTATCACCGCGCGCTGTGGGACACTGCGCTGTCTGGACCGGTGAACGCCGTTGCCCCGCAACCGGTCCGCAATAGCGAATACACCCGAATTCTCGCCCACGTGTTGCACCGGCCCGCGCTATTGCCGGTGCCGTCATTGGGGCCGCGGATATTGCTGGGCGCACAGGGCGCTCGCGAACTGGCCTGCGCCAGTCAAAGAGTGCTCCCCGGCAAGCTGAGCCAGGCGGGGCACCGGTTCCGGCAACCTGACCTCGAACAAGCCCTGCGCCACCTGCTGGGGCGTAGTGCGGACCGTCAGCCGTCGGGCAGTTTGTAGCGGGGCAGGGTGCCCGATGTCGAGGGCATTGACGGCCATCGCCGGGCGGCTTCCTTTCGCCGGACGTGATCCCGCAACAGACACCGCAGTTGCGGTCTTCTGTTCCAGCGCAACATCTTCCGTGCCCATCTGGCGCAGCACCTCACGGCCAGGGCTGCGGACCTCCACGTTTTGCCCCGCTGCACGCAGCTGAGGGGCTCGTTCCAGCACGGTGACCCGGTGGCCGCCCCCTCGCAGCCAGAATGGCAGAGCAGAACCTGCTGTGCCGGCCCCCGAGAGGGGGACGTCTAGACGACTTCCCACGCCGACCTAGCGTAGGGGCGAACAGCGCAGCGGGCGAGGCAGCAAAAAGATTCCATAGCCGTTGGCGCGCAGACTCAGCTTCAACTCCGGGGTCGCGGTATTGCGCTCAAGCCATTTGGCCAGCACCGGACGTTGGTCCAGCGCTGAGTCATGCTGAATGCCCAACTGCCGCAACAATGCTGATGTGGTGTTCGGACGCATTGTGTTCCTCTCGGATGGCGATCAGTGCTGAGAAGTTGGCCTCGGCTTGCCCGCCGGCGCCCGTCCCGCTTGCTGAGGGTGATTCCGAAGACTGATTCCGGGCGGCTGCATTGCCATCCGACTCAACCGTGAATACCCACAGGCTGACGTCTCAAACAGGCCAAACGCCTGTGAACACTAAGAACGCGGTAAGGAAATGGCTACCACGCGTTGGCAGGAGCGAGCCTTGCTAAGAACAACTTCCCGGTGTGCGGCCATGGGGACGTCGCCAAGTAGCGCAAAACTTCGTCGGGTCCTGGCTCAAGGGCGCCCCTTGATTTAACCTCGCATAGGTTAGCCGTACGCTGGTCGGTGTATCTGCCTAAGGATGCGATTATGTGACGAAGCGCCAAGATCAGGACACAACGCCCCGCCGTGAGCTGGAGCGGACTTTGGGTACTGACTTGCGCGCAATCACGTCACAGTCCGATCGCATCGGCCGTCACTTTGCCCGTATCCATGAGGTCAGCAACGGCGACTTCCAGGCGTTGTTGCACATCATGGTGGCCGAAACCGCCGGAAAGCCTTTGACTTTGGCGCAGCTGCGGCAGCGTGTCGACATGTCGGCCGCCGCAATCACCTACCTGGTCGACCGGATGATCGACTCGGGCCACATTCGGCGCGAAGCCGACCCCGACGACCGACGCAAGTGGTTGCTGCGCTACGAGGATCACGGGATGAACGTGGCGCGCGCCTTCTTCACTCCACTCAGCGCGCATCTCCACTCGACACTGAAAGACCTGGACGACTACGACCTCACTGCTGCTCACCGGGTTTTTACGGCGATGATCGACGCGATGTCAACATTTGAGGACGAGCTTCGCGTCGAGCGTTCCGAATCGACAACACACTAGGGCCCAGCCGCCGAAACCCCACGTCGGCGCGCTAGGCCGCTCGCATAAGCTAATAGTTAACTTGGTTGATGTTTCATTAATTGAAAGGCTTGGCGTCGTGGGGTGGGACCGTGTCGCAGCGACTGTCACGGGCAGACGTTCCTGGCTGCTCGGGTTGGGCGTCGTGCTGCTCGGTATCGGCTTCATGGTGCTGATCGGCGGCAACCCCGCCGCCGACACGGCGCCGCTGCCGATGCCTGTCGGCTCGGATTCCGCACAAGTCGACGCGCTTGCGCGCCAGTTTCCTGGGGGCAACCAAGCTCCGTTGATCGTCGTGGTCAGCCGTGCCGACGGCGCAGTCCTGAACTCTGCCGACGTGAACGCCGCCAACGAAGCACGCGACCGGACGCGGGCCCTCACAAAGCCCGACCAACCGGGCGCCGTTAACCCACCGGTGCTGGTGTCGGCCGACGGCAAGGCGGCCATCGGGGTAGTGCTGATCAGTGCCGACACGTCCGGTCTGCGCCTCAACGACATGGTCGCCGCGCTGCGCACCGCCGCCGGCAACGGGTTACCCATGGGCCTTGTGGCCCATCTCACTGGAGGGCCGGCGTTCGGCGCCGATATCGCCAACGCGTTCACCGACGCCAACGTCACCTTGCTGGCGGTGACGGCGTCGGTCGTGGCGCTGCTGCTGATCGCGACCTACCGCTCACCGGTGCTGTGGCTGACACCGCTGCTGGTTATCGCATTCGCCGATCGGATCTCGGCATCGGTGGGCACCGCGGTGGCGTCGCTGACCGGGCTGAGCTTTGACGGCGAGACCTCTGGGATCACCAGCGTGCTGGTGTTCGGCGCCGGCACCAATTACGCGCTGCTGTTGATTTCTCGCTATCGGCAAGAACTCCGGAGCCATACCGAACATCGAGACGCCCTGCGCCGCGCGGTGCGCACGGCCGGGCCGGCAATCCTTGCCAGCAACGCCACTGTAGTGCTGGCGTTGCTCACGCTGGTCTTCGCTTCCACCCCCAGTACCCGCAGTCTGGGTGGGCTGGCGGCGTGTGGACTGATCGTTGCGGCGGCGTCGGTCCTGCTGGTACTTCCGCCGCTGTTGGCAGTGTGCGGACGGTGGCTGTTTTGGCCCTTCATCCCGCGCCCCGATGACGGCACGGCTCTCGATTCCGGTGCATGGCACCGGGTCGCCGAGTGGGTGGCCCGCCGTCCCGCACTCGTCGCAGCTGTCGCGGTCGCGGCCCTGGCGGTCCTCGCAAGCGGGCTGATGGGAACTCGAATCGGACTGACGCAGACCGAGCAGTTTCGGGTCCGAGCGGAATCGGTGTCCGGCTACCAGATCGTGGCGGCGCATTTTCCCGCCGGCCTGACCGATCCCACGATGGTTATCGCCCCCACAGCACAGGCACCACAGGTGCAGCAGACCATCGGCGCGACCCCGGGTGTGATCTCGGCGACCGAATCCGGCCAGGCGGTCATTGGATCGACGAATTGGTCAAAGTGGTCTGTGGTGATCGACGCCCCGCCATCATCGAACCAATCATTCAAAATAATTGCAGCACTGAGACATTCAACGACGAGCGTCTCCCCTGGCGCTCTGGTGGGCGGCCCCGATGCACAAGCGCTCGACGTCCGTAATGCGGCCACCCACGATCGAACGTTGCTGATTCCGGCGATTTTGGCGGTGATCCTGCTGGTTCTCTATGCGCTGCTACGTTCAGCCCTTGCGCCCCCGGCCCTCTTGGCCGCGACCATTCTCGGCGCGTTGGCCGCACTCGGGCTCGGCAGCTGGGCCAGCCTGCACGTCTTCGGGTTTCCGGCCCTGGACAACAGCACCCCGCTACTTGCCTTCCTGTTTCTGGCCGCCCTGGGTGTGGACTACACCATCTTTCTTGTCACCCGCGCGCGCGAGGAAGCCGTGCAGCGCGGCGCCCGCGACGGCATGATCCGCGCGGTGTCGGCCACTGGCGGCGTAATCACCAGCGCGGGAATCGTTTTAGCCGCAGTATTCTGCGTGCTTGGGGTGTTGCCACTGATCGTAATGGCACAACTGGGCATCATCGTCGGCCTGGGCATTCTGCTCGACACCTTCATCGTGCGAACACTGGTCATCCCAGCGCTGTTCGCCCTCATCGGTGACCGCATCTGGTGGCCGCGCAACCCCGCCGACCCCAACAACGGAGGACAACTGTGAATAGATCGACACTGGCGGCGACCTCGCTCACCGTCGCCGCGGCGGCCGGCATCGGAAGCATCGCCAGCCCGGCCCGCGTTCAGTCCTGGTACTCGCGGCTGCGCAAGCCGGCGTACCAACCGCCCCGCGCGGCGTTCCCGGTGGCGTGGACCGCCCTCTACGGCGACATCGCAGCCACCTCCGCGGTGGCCATCGACCGGTTTCGTGCGACCGGACAGCACGACGAGGCAAACCGATACATCGCCGCGTTGGGCGTCAACCTGTTGCTCAACGCCGGGTGGAGTTGGATTTTCTTCCGGTACCACAAACTCGGTGCGTCCGCGCTCGGCGCCGCAGCATTGGCGGCCAGCAGTGCCGATCTGGTCCGGCGGACCGCCGAGGCCGACACCCGAGCGGGACTGGCGCTGCTGCCCTACCCGCTCTGGTGCACCTTCGCCACCGCGCTGTCCACCCATATCTGGCGGCTCAATCGCTGAGCGCGAGAGCATCGAGTCATGACCGCACTGTTGTGGTTTCGCCGCGACCTGCGGTTGGGCGATCACCCCGCGCTGGCAGCCGCATCCGGTGCGGCCGGTCAGGAGGACGTGCTCGCCTGCTTTGTGCTCGATCCGCGGCTGGAGGCTTCGGCGGGCCGGCGCCGGCTGCAGTTCTTGGGCGACTCGCTGCGGCAGCTGCGAGACGACCTGGATGGCCGACTACTCGTGACCCGCGGCAGGCCCGAAACGGATATTCCGCGCATTGCCAAGACGATCGGCGCATCGTCGGTACACATCTCACACGATTTCGCACCGTTCGGACAGCGCCGCGATGAACGCGTGCGTGCCGCGCTGGATTCGGTGCCGTTGGTAGCGACGGGATCCCCGTATCTGGTTTCACCCGGGCGCGTCGCCAAAAAGGACGGCTCCCCCTACCAGGTATTCACACCGTTTTTCCGTAGCTGGCGCGACGCCGGCTGGCGGGCGCCGGCTCGATCGGGCATTGATTCAGCGCGCTGGATCGATCCCTCACAGCTGCGGATCAGACAATGCACAATCCCCGATCCCGGTCCCGCGCTTGACCTTGCTGCCGGTGAGGCGGCGGCGCTAAAGCGATGGAAGTCGTTCGTCGAAGGCGGCTTGAAACGCTACCGCGAGGACCGCGACAGGCCCGACCTCGACGGAACCAGCGCGATGTCGGCGCATCTGAAGTTTGGCACCATCCATCCCCGTACCATGGTCGCCGACCTCGATTTGCGCGGCGTCGGAGCACAAACGTATTTGCGGGAGTTGGCGTTTCGGGATTTTTACGCCGATGTGCTGCATAACTGGCCGGCCAGCGTATGGCGCAACTGGAACGGCAATTTCGACGCCATCCAAACCGACTCCGGAGCCGAAGCGAAACGACGCTTCGAGTCCTGGAAGGGCGGCGAAACCGGGTTCCCACTGGTCGACGCCGGGATGCGTCAACTGCGCGAGACCGGCTTCATGCACAACCGGGTGCGGATGATCGTCGCGTCGTTTCTGGTGAAGGACCTTCATCTGCCATGGCAGTGGGGCGCCGAATGGTTCCTGGATCAACTGGTCGACGGCGACATGGCCAGCAACCAGCACGGATGGCAGTGGTGCGCGGGATGCGGCACAGACGCCGCGCCGTACTTCCGGGTGTTCAACCCAACCACACAGGCCGAGAAATTCGATCCCTCGGGTGACTACATCAGGCGCTGGATCCCAGAGTTGAACGACACCGACGATATCTATTTGCGGAAAGGTGAACGGCCGCAGGGATATCCAGCACCGATCGTCGACCACGGCGCCGAGCGGGCCGAAGCGCTGCGCCGCTATCAGAGCCTGCGCTGACGCGCCTAGCTGGGCAAATTCTTCTTGATAGCGGCGTCCTGCTGCGCAGCGACGGTTTGCGCGAAATCGGGCGGCACGGGGTCGTTGAGGGCGCTGTCGAATTCCAGCGTGACGAACGCCTTGCCCTCAGTGAACAGCAAGACGGTCACCGCCTTGGACTTGTCCGGCGACGTCCCCGCAACCAGCTGTCCCCCGCCGCCCACCGGGAAAGGTTGCGGGCTTCCACCGACAACCGAGCTGCCGACCGACGCCAGCGAGCCGTTCAACGCCGTCGTCGCACCGCCGGCGTCCGGCAGGATGAGGACGGTGTCGCCGATCCGGTTGGTGTCGTCTTGGTTTTTGAATTGCACCGCGGCCCCGACCAACCCGCCGGGATTCGCCATGGGCGGGTCCACCGTGGTGAAGACGTTTGGCGGCGCACCGCTGATGTCGCTGCCCTGAACCAGCAGGTTGGTGTAGTCGGTGGGCGCGGCCGCTGCCGATGTCGATGTAGCCGTGCTCGCTGAGGACGCTGCGGCTGACGAACTTGCGGCCGTCGATGAGGGGGATGCGGTATGCGAATTGCTGCTACAGGCGGGAAGCAACGCACCCAGTGTCGCCACGCCAAAAATCGCGATCATCGGCCTGTTCATCCGGCTCATCCTCCACTCCCGATTCGTTTGCTCGTGCGGCCTTATCGGCGAAGGACGCGCCTCCGGTACGGTAGCCCAGCCGCACGGCGGTCGCGCGGGCAGCCTGGCCTTCATGAGCTTTGCGGGATCTTTGCCGAATCGCCCCCTTGAAGCTATCTTGCATGTAATTGTCAGCGGATTCACAGTTGTCACTATGCCCGGGAGGCGATATGGCTCACTCGATCGTTCGGACGCTGCTCACGTCGGGTGCTATCGCCATTCTGGCGGCCGGCGCGGGCGCCTGCTCGGTTCAGGTCGGATCGTCGCACGCTGTGAGCAAGAGCGATGTCGAGAACCAGATCGGCACCAAGATGACCGACGCCGCGGGCAACAAGCCGAGTTCGGTGACGTGCCCGGGCGACCTGGACGCGAAGGTCGGCACCCAGGTGAACTGCACGATGAAAGTCAAAGACCAGACGTATGGCGTGAACGTGACCGTGACCAGCGTCAACGGTAGCGACGTCAAGTTCGACATGGTGGAGACGGTCGACAAGGGCCAGATCGCAAACCAGATCACCGCCAAGATGACCGATGCCGCCGGGAACAAGCCGGACACGGTGACGTGCCCGGGCGACCTGCTCGGCAAGGTTGGCGCGCAACTGAACTGCGCGATGAAGGTCAAGGGGGCGACCTACAACGTGAACGTCACCGTGACCAGCGTCAGCGGAAGCGACGTCTTGTTTGACATGGTGGAAACGGTCGACAAGAACCAGGTCGCCAACACCATCAGCGACAAACTGACCGAGCAGGCGGGCCGCAAACCAGATTCGGTCACGTGCCCGGACAACCTCAAAGGCGCTGAGGGAGCGACCCTGCGCTGCCAACTCACCGACGGCAACCAGAAGTTCGGGGTGAACGTCACCGTCACCGACGTCGACGCCGGCACCGTCAACTTCAACATCCAGGTCGACGACCAGCCGTCCTAGCGACGGCTAGTGGGACGCTTTTTTGCGTTCGATGTCGGCCAAGGCGGCGGCCAGTTCCGCGCGCTCCGCGGCCGAGGTTTCCCAGGACAACTTCCGGTTCTTTACCACCCTGGCCGGTGCTCCGACCGCGATCGAATAGTCGGGGATGACGCCACGGACCACCGCGTGCGATCCCAGCACACAACCCCGTCCGATGGCTGTGCCACGCAAAATCGTCACCTTCGTGGCCACCCAGGTGTCCGGTCCGATGCGCACTGGGGATTTGATGATGCCCTGGTCCTTGATGGGCACGTTGATGTCATCCATCCGGTGGTCGAAATCGCAGACGTAACACCAGTCGGCCATCAGCGCCGAATCGCCCAGCTCGATGTCGAGATAGGCGTTGATGACGTTGTCGCGCCCCAGGACCACCTTGTCGCCGAACCGCAGCGAGCCCTCATGTGCCCGGATGGTGTTCTTGTCCCCGATGTGCACCCACCGGCCGAACTCCAGCTGCGCCAACTCGGGCGTCGCGTGAATCTCCACGCCCTTGCCGAGGAACACCATGCCGCGAGTGATGATGTGCGGGTTGATCAGCTTGAACTTCAGCAACCGCCAGTACCGCACCAGGTACCACGGGGTGTACGCACGGTTGCGCAACACCCACTTCAGCGAAGCCAGCGTAAGGAATTGGGCCTGGCGCGGGTCCCGAAGCCGGTTTCCACGCCAGCGCCGATGGAGCGGGGCGCCCCACATGCTCGTCATGGCCGCAGAGCCTACCGCGAGGCGCCGCGCGCTACCCTCACCTGTACTCGATCGCCGCTCTGCGAAAGGAAGACGTGCGCGTCCGACGTCCCCGACATGTACCTATCCTCCGGCGTTTCCTCACGGCGGTTCTTGCGGTTGGGCTGACGGTCGGGACGAGTGGTTGCGGCAACACCGACTCGTGGGTTGACGCGGCGCCCGCGCAAGGCTGGCCCGCGCAATACGGCGACGCGGCCAACAGCAGCTACACCCCCACAAGTGGGGCGACCAAGTTGTCGCTGCGGTGGACACGATCGGTCAAAGGAAGCTTGGCGGCAGGACCGGCGCTGAGCTCACGCGGCTATCTCGCACTGAATGCGCAGACGCCGGCCGGATGTTCGCTGATGGAATGGGAAAACAGTGACAACGGGCGGCAGCGCTGGTGTGTGCGACTGTTCCAGGGAGGCGGCTTCGCCGGTCCGTTGTTCGACGGCTTCGACAATCTCTACGTCGGCCAGCCGGGGGCGATCCTGTCCTTTCCGACCACCCAGTGGACCCGCTGGCGCGAACCGGTGATCGGGATGCCTTCCACCCCAAGGTTTCTCGATAAGGGCCAACTGCTCGTCAGCACGCATCTGGGGCAGGTGCTGGTTTTCGACGCCCACCGCGGCGAGGTGGTCGGCAGTCCTTTGGACCTGGTTGAGGGCGTCGACCCCACGGATGCCACGCGCGGTCTGGCCGACTGCGCCCCGTCCCGGCCGGGCTGCCCGGTCGCGGCTGCGCCCGCCTTCGCGGCGGCCAACGGGACGGTGGTCCTCGCCGTCTGGCAGCCCGGCGCACCGGCCGCCGGGCTGGTCGGGCTCAAGTACCACCCGGGGCAGACGCCCCTGCTTGCCCGCGATTGGACCAGCGATGCCGTCGGCGCCGGTGTAATCGCCAGCCCAGTGCTGTCCGCCGATGGATCGACCGTCTACGTCAACGGCCGCGACCAACGGCTGTGGGCGCTACACGCCGCCGACGGGAAAGTGAAGTGGTCGGTACCGTTGGCGTTCCTCGCTCAGACACCGCCTGCGGTTAGCCCGCAGGGCCTGATCGTCTCCGGCGGTGGCCCCGACACCCGGCTGGCAGCGTTCAGGGACGCCGGTGATCATGCCGAGCTGGCGTGGCGTCGTGACGACGTCACCCCCTTGTCGGCCACGAGTCTGGCCGGCGGCGGCGTCGGCTATACGGTGGTCTCAGGCGGCGCACCGGGAATGTCGTTGCTGGTCTTCGATCCAGCCAACGGCCACACGCTCAACAGCTATCCGCTGCCCGCGGCCACCGGATATCCCCTCGGGGTGTCGGTCGGCAACGACCGACGGGTAGTGACCACCACCAGCGACGGCCAGGTGTACGGCTTCGAACCCGCATGACCGGCCAATCCGGTCGGGCGGTGGACGTCACCGCGACCGTCCTCCTGGCGTCCCGCGCGAGCGTGCGCAAAATGCCAGCCGTTGCGGCGTGTCGGCGGGCAGACACGCACGCTCGCGGCGAGGACGGTGGGCCGGCCCCGGCTAGCCGCTTTAGACGGCCAGCGGTGGGATGGCGTTGCGCGGCACCGCGGCTTGGACGGGACCGGCGACCGCCGGCAGCATCTCACCCTGCGCGAAATAGAAGATCAGCTGGTCGTCGGTGATGGCGAAGTTCTGGTAGTGGGACGAGTCGAGGCCGGTCGAGGGTGGTACGGCGCTACCTAGCGCGGTCTGACGTTCGAGGTCGCGCTGCACCATCGGGAAAATACTGTCCAGCGGCGTGCTGCCGGGCGCGAACAGGTTGTCGAAGGTGATGGGCTGCCTGGTACCGAGGTTGAAGTTGAACGCCTTGTACCAGTTGGACGGATGCGCCCCACCCAGGTCCTGGAACAACTTCAGCACCACGCTGCGGGTGCGCGGCGGCGAACCGGAGCTGTGTTGTTCGGTGGTGGCATCCATTTGGTAGGGCTGGTCGCGCCCCCCGGACCCCGGCGCGACCCCTGGCGCGGCTCCCTGCGCGACACTGACGAATCCGTCGCGGTTCTGCGCGATGTAGTCGGTCAGCGCCTGTTCGTCGGGATAGTCGGCGGGAAACGCCAGGTTGAGCATGTACGTGGGGCTCGAGGCGCGCACGTGGCACATCTGCCCCGTTTCGACGGTGCCGCCCAGCCCGGCACACGAAGCCGGCGCTGCGGCCGCCGGCCCGGCCAACAGAACAGCGCAAACCGGCACAGCGGCCGCTATCAGTAAACGCATTGTCGAATTGTCCTCGCACGCCACAAGGCGGAGCGCCT